>FWPV01000448.1_pt1 | contig 130449 bp, 101 predicted proteins | sample 2228371 | NCBI WGS metagenome assembly FWPV01 (sample SAMEA103939776, study PRJEB20133) | metagenome | reverse complement strand
CATCAGGCAAATTTCTATTCCATTATTAAAAAAAATGTGCTAAAATATAAATGTAGGTTGCGGAGAGGTAGTTGTTTTTAGTTTTTTATAAAGAACTTTCAATTCAGAGAGTCTTTTATAAAACTAAAAACTGTGATTATATACTGAGGGGGCTGGAAATGGACATTACACTCCTTAAAAGATTTAGATTCTATATAGGACTTGCGATCATTCTTATTGCTTCTGTTGTAGTTTTTGCTATTTTGGGAATAGTTAACAATTTTCCGATAATACATCCAGTTAATGTTGTAGAGAAACAATCACTGCAAAGATCAAGTTCAAAAATAACCGATAGTCTGATGGCATCCCAAGAAACAGCGTTAATACCAGAAAGAAGTATAAATGAAGCGGTGAATTTCTTAGATATGCTTGGTAGTTTTGATGATTTAGTGCAAGTAAATCAAGCCAAAAGCCAAACCCAAAACGTAGCAAGCAAAGCAATTACAAGCCGTGAAGATCAGTTGCTACAAAAATATTACCGTGTCAAAGAGACGCCCGATTACAAGGCAATTGAAAGAAGATATAACCAATTGGTTGAAGAGTTATATCAGTTAGCTTTTTTAGACGCATTGAGAGAACAGCTGTTAGAATATGAACAAAATCCGTTTTCAATAATTGGTTTAACAAAGGAAGAAGCAAGTCAAAGAGAGTGGTCGGACAAAGATTTAGAATACATAAGAAGTCTTGGCGATAAACTTGAAAAACAGATAAAAGAGTATGAATATATTGTCAAAGCTATTGAAGACGAGAAGGCACAATTACATCAAAAACGTCTGGAATTGCTAGGTATGAGTGAAGAAGAATATAATCTCATTATAAAAGTAGAACAAATCCGTCGGCAGACATAATAGAAAAACTATACATCACCAAATATTGAATTCATCATTTTTCTGGTTTTGAAAATTTAACTTATTGCTCTTTTTTCTTAATGGGTCCGATGTAACTTGTGCTTACAACTATGTCATCAAACCAAACAGTATTATTAGGCTTATATGTTCCGACTCTATTTTGACGTAGGGCATTTTCAGTTACATAATGCAACAACCAGAAGAAATTGATTTTCAAATCGTTATTAGTTCTCCAACGAAAACCTTCAAAAGTTTCTCCTCCGTCATCAAGAAGTGAGAATCCCATCCCAGACCAATTGCTTCTTTTCATCCCCTTAACAAAGTGAGCGATGAGTTTGCCATCTAACCATAACGCAAGCTCGCCATCAGGTATATCTGGTGCAGAATTCAGTTTTATCATAACTTCGACGCATTGCCATTTTCCTTTTGGGACGATCGCAGGTTTGATCGGACGCAGAGCATTGCCCCAATATCTTCCATCTACGGATATTTTCATCTCGTGCCAATAATTGTAAAAACTCCAAATACCTGGTGGTGGATACCGCCCGTTGTCTCCGTGAGGTTCAATCCCAATTGTGACGCGTTCATCCCCTCTGGGACGTTCTCCAGCCCCTCCCTGAGGCCATGGTGTAGGCGGATTATACCCGCCGATATGGACAAAATGATGAATATAACTGTTGTCCTCAGCAAATTTTACATAAAATCGTGCATAGGCAGTATCCACAGGTCGTTTTAAACGGACATAGAGATGCCCGCCAGTGTTCTCCCCCAAAGTGGATGTCATCTGCAAGGAGTATTTACCTGAACTGTCTGGTGGGACATCATTGCTTAAACTCATTACCTTTCCATCTTTGTTACTGATATTATCCCAATGTTTTGCTATCTCCTGTAAATTGCCAGCCTCAAAGTTTTCAGCAAATAGCACATCAGGATCGTTTTCTATGCTTACGTCGCCGGGATATTTCTCAGCTATACTATGGATTTGTGAATATCCTCTTTGTGAAACAATAGAAAAGCAAAATAATATTGATATAAAAGCGATGAAAATTAACTCTAATTTCAGCATTTTCGCACTCCTTATATATTTTTAATTAATTCAAAGACGTCAGAAATTTGAAATGGTTTTGAAAGCACTGCGTCAGTATTTCTTGACAAAATCTCATTATCATCTAATTTGACGTTCCAACCGGTCATAAGGACTGTTATGGTGTTCGGCGATTTCTGTTTGATTATATCTATAACTTGCCAACCGTCCATATCAGGCAAAACTAGATCAACAAATGCAATATTATAAAACCTTTTCTCTATATGTTCTATTGCTTCTTGACCGTTTGAAGCGGTAATAACGTTATGTCCGCTTAGCGAGATCGCATAGGACATAGTTTGACGTATTCTACTTTCGTCATCAATTATAATGACCGATATTTGCCCCAATTTTTTGGGTTTTTCTTCTGTGACATCTATAATGATACTATTGTCTTTTGATTTTTTCTCAATAGCTTCGAATCCAGAGTAATTTGTAATATTATAAGCAAGCGGTTCAATTTCACTGTCAGCACTTTCATTTTCAACCGCATTTATGTATTCTTGAAACTGATGGACGAGAATACCACTACTTTTAGCAGATTCTGCGATATCATTAAGAATGCTTTGTAATTCTGTTCCTATGTTCCCATGAAGGCTTTTACTGATATACAGTGCGATCTGGGAACTTGTCAATATGACAGAAAGGGCATTATTTATGCGATGTGACAGGCTTTTTGCAACATCAAGCGAGATTACAAAAGCATTTGTTCGCTTTAGAGCTGATCCGCATTTTCTACAATAGCGATCATTTTCATTAGCTATGCTTCCGCAGTTATCACATATGAATTGTAACCTAGTTCCGCACACAGAGCAAAATATATCGCCATTTTTTGCTTGCGTATGACATTTTTTGCATTCCATAACAACAGCCCTCTAAACTAATTTAGACCTCTAATCGCATTTTGCAGAAGAAGCAAAAGCACTATCACACTTAAAATTACTATCATCAAACAGGTATTTTGGATGCCAATAATAGGGACAAGAAAGGCACTAACTAAGAAAGCGCCGATGCACGAGCCGATAAGGTCAACCCCATAGGTCAATCCGGCAACACGACCAATTTTGGGATTATATTTGAGGTATATTTTCGTTGCAAGCGGAAATTGAAATCCCCCCATAAATCCAGCTATCACTGGCAAAATTGGGAAAATCATATGCGCCCCGAGGGAATAGGCAAAACCTCCTTTAAATATATAAAATGCGAGCAGAAGAAATAACGGATATACACAAATCGCTATCTGAGTATATATAAATGTCCGAAATTCGTTTTTAAGCTTATCCATAATGCGCATTATTACAATTCCTCCGACGATGAGACCGATCATAAACGCGGTCAGAATAAGTCCGAGCTTGTAATACATATATCCATAGATCACTTGAAAGCCCAACGATACTATGACTTCAAATGCTATTTCAGAGAAGCCAGTGACGAGCACAGCGAGAAGTATATATCGCGGTCTGACATTGTGTTTCCAATTTCCCAGAAAGAATAGAAATATACCCATTACAAAAAATGGCAGTAAAAACCACCAGAAATTGAGTTTTGACATCCATTTGAATATCTCGTTATATTTCGTTTGAATTTTTGACGCAGTTGAAAACTGGGCAGACCAGAGGATCATATCATAATAATAAGAAATGGGATGAAGGTCTTTGTTAATTCTGATATTTTTCGTCTCACGTATTCGCTCTGAGAATGAATGGACTCTCCAAGGTTCAAGCCAAATGGGCATTTGATATTCGCTTATGTAAAGCGTATGGATATTCCTTTGACGCAGTCGTTCGGCTAGTAACTCTTGATCATACGAAATTATCCCTTTTGACTTACACGATAGGAAGATTATCTGATCATCAGCTGGAATAGTAATTATATCTTCAAATACACTGTCAAGTGTCTGAAAAATGCAGTTCAAAAAAGCCTGATGTTCATCGCTTAAATAGTTTGCAGAAGACAAAACTCCGGTGGAGAAAATACCATCATCATCTAGGATTTTATATACCTCTTTAAAGAATTCCTGGGTATAAAACCTGTTAAGTTGTGCAGTAGAAGGTTCTGGTAGGTCCAATATTATGATGCTATATTTCTCTTTGGAAGTTTTAACAAAATGACGACCGTCAATATTTTCAATGGTAACTCTTGGATCATACAGTGGGGCAACGTCCTTTTTGTCTAGCCAATTTTCTGCAAGCTTAATGACCATTGGATCAAGCTCAACATAGTCAACCTTTTCTGTTGGATGTTTTAATATTTCGCCAAGGCTTCCACTGACACCACCGCCAATTAACAGGACTTTTTTCGGATTGGGGTGTTCAAGCATCGCGAAGTGTGAAACCTGTTCCGCAAATGCGGGATTTGGGACAGAAAACATTGTCAAACCGTTAGAGAAAAACGTATGAGTATCTTCAATACCAACAACTGTAAGGTTACTGTAAATTGAGTTTCTAGAATCTTTCAGTCCAAACATTCCCCATTGAACTTTCAATGAATTATGGTCAAGATTATCGGATTTTAGTTTATTAAGCGATTCAATAGGTATATAGACCGAAGTTTCGGGAAATAGTAGATAGAGGTTTATGATTAAAAGCAGTATGATTAACCCTCTGAAAAAGATTTTTATCGGCTTTCTTTTTCCCAAGAAAATTCGTAAAGATGCTGATGCGAGGATATTCAATGATCCTATAACCATAACAATTTGAAATGAGTTTAAATATCGGATCATCAATAAACTTGTCAGTAGACCGCCTGCAGAAGCTCCGATGCCTTCGAGTATATAGGTATATCCGATCTTTTTTGCCCCTTTGGCAGAAGGAAAGAGCCTAGCTCCGAGTGCGAAAAGAAATCCCAAGATTGTGCAAACAGGGGCAAGTGATATAAAACTGAATATCACCATAGGGACAAAACCGATGAGTTCTCCCCGTTGGATTTTCAGAAAGACGCGAGCTGATCTGATGGCAAATATCAATAAAGGTAGTAAGATCGCAAGAATTATCTCACATACTGCCAGAGTCCCGATTTTCCTTTTAATCCTATCTGCTAATCGTCCCAAGAACCAACTTCCGACAGCGCCCCATAGAAGCCAGTTTGCTAGGATCACACCAAGACAAAGCTCATTTCCGTAAAAAACAATAATAAACTCCCTAATCAGTATGATCTGACTAGCAGTTGCAGTAAAGCCGATCATCGCCAAAGCAAGTAAAAGTCCTTTATTTCTAATGGTTTTCATAAGCGATTTCTGTCTTGAATTTTATGTCTTTCAAAAACTTTGATATATGATATTATGAGGATCAAAGCAGTAATAATGCCAGAGACATCAGCGATCCAATCGTATGCGCTTGATGTTCGGGTCGTCAAACGTTGATAAAACTCATCTAAGGCACCTAATAAAGCTCCACAATATAGCACTATGATTGTGATCTGCCATATTTTTAATCTGTTTAGGCTATGTAGCGAATTAAATAAAAGAAATCCCAAGATGCCATATTCAATGAAATGGACAAGTTTATCAATAGGTATATCAGACTTGATATCAGGTATTGATTTTGAAGGTATTGATGACAGCAAGAAAATAAAAATTATATATATTCCAAGAAATGTCCAGTGCTTGCTTGATTTAAGTCTGATGATATAGCACCTCCAAGATGATAACTAAATGATTTTATCATACAATAGTGTTGAGAGTTTTTCCACTGGTTGCTTTATGAGTTTGGGACAAGGGTTCAAACTTTACGGAAGTAAATATTTCGAGTTTACTTTATACCATGTTCAATTTTGTATTGTGTCCAGTTGTCTTTTAGCCATTTAAAGTCTTTAAAATCTGTGCGTAACAGAAATGGGTTTGTCTTGCGTTCATTTCCGATCGTTGATGTTGGCGCAACTCCGTAGTCGTGTCCGGGATAAACCTCGATTGAATCATTCAGTTTCATCAATTTATTGAATAGACTATCAAATTCTATCCTTGCTGACTCATCGGTATTCGTCCCCCCGATTTTTCCAACAAAAAGCGTATCGCCAGTCATCAGTTTATTTTCAGCTAAAACACAGATACTATCCTGTGTATGACCTGGTGTATGGATAAATTTTAACTCTAATTTCCCCAATTTGAGAATGTCTCCGTCATTGACCTTAATATCGGCGTCAAAATATGCCGAACTATGCAAAACTGTCTTTGCCCCGATTTTCTTAAACTCATTGATCCCGCTAATGTGATCTCCGTGAGAATGTGTGCCTATTGCATAGATTATTTTTAGATTTTGTTCTTTTGCTATTTGAATAAACTCTTCTGGCACATAAGATGGATCAATAACAGCGCATTCCCTTGTTATTTCATCGGCTACTATATATCCGAAATTTCTGTCGCCGTTTGCTTTGACCTGTTGAAAGATCATAGTCATACTCCTCACTGTTAAAGTTTACAAAATATCGGAATAATCCCTTTGTAATTGACAGGAGCAATTTATGTAGACTTACATAGATTACACTTTCGGCTCTTCCTAACGCGATGTATACGCAGTTATGGATATTCAGAAGTCGGATAATCTTATTTTGAGACAATCTTTATGATCTAAATCTAATTAGGCTTTGTTTTTACTTGCCAGAGCTTGAAACCTCTTCAGCCACTTTTTCCCATCTTCGGTGTTCAGGTCACACCTAAGACAACGTCTAGCTTCTCTTACAGCCATTTCCTCTGTTATTGTCAACTCAACCTCTTTAAAATTCCCCTCTCTTTCCTCCACAGGGAGATAAGGAATTGAGACTCTTTTTGCGTATCTCATTTCTTCTTCTGTTAACTCCACAGGTTCGACGAACACAGAAGGTCTTGTTACTTTATATTCTCTGCAAACCTTTTCTCCACGGATATATTTGTCAATCATATCCGAGGTTATTCTACCAGCCATTATCGCTTCTATTATCGTTTGAGGATGTGTTACTATGTCTCCACCTGCAAAAACGCCTTCTATATTAGTAGCGTAAGTATCACGGTCGACCGCTATTGCCTCTGTTGGCGTAAATTCCAAGCAATGATCGGACCCAAGGCATTCTGGGTCAGGTCCTTCGCCGATTGCGATGACAAGATTATCCAAATCAATGATGAATTCTGAGTTTTCAATGGGCACAGGGCTTCTTCTTCCACTTTCATCTACTGAACCGAGTTTTGTCCTTATACATTCTAATCCGACGACTTTGCCATTTTGGACGAGTATCCTTTTTGGGGCTGCTAGGAATAGAAATTCTATACCTTCTTCTATAGCTCCATTGATCTCTTCTTCAAGGGCAGGCATTTCCTTTCTTGTCCTTCTATATATTATTGTTATCTTTTCACAGTTGTCGATCCTTTTCATAACTCTTGCGACGTCAACAGCAGCGTTACCGCCACCGATAATGCCGATTCTTTTCCCTATTGTAAGTTTTTGCTTAAGGTTTACTCTTCTGAGGAATTCTAGTGCATCTAAAACACCTTCGGCATCTTCATTAGGTATGCCAAGCCGTTTTGGTTTATTTGCACCAGCGGCGATGAAGACCGCTTTATAGTTCTCTCTAAGTTCATTAAGAGATATGTCTTTACCAATTCTAACGCCTGTTTTGAATTTCACGCCTGCCCTTTTTATATTGTTAATATCAAGGTCTAAAATATCTCTTGGTAACCTATATTCTGGGACATACGTCCTCATAGCTCCGCCGATCTCGTCCAAAGCTTCAAATATAGTAACATCATATCCTTTTTTAGCTAAGAAATATCCAGCAGTCAACCCTGCTGGTCCAGAACCGACTATTGCGACTTTCTCTTTATCGATAATGTTATTTTCCTCTATCTCGTATATGCCAACGTTTCTTGCATAATCTGCGACAAACCTCTTAAGCGTTCTAACAGCGATAGGTTCGCCCCATTTGCCAGCTTGACATTTTGATTCGCAGAAATGATAGCAAGCCCTCCCACATATAGAAGGAAGTGGATTATCCTTTCTGATCATCTCCCAAGCCTCTGCAAATCTCCTTTGAGCGATCAAGGCGATATAGACAGTTGCTTCGGTATCTATCGGGCAGGTATGTTGACAAGGTGAAGATACTATCTCTTTACAAACAACAGCTGAACATACATTGTGATTTATATGTTCTTCATATTCATTTCTAAAATAACGTATGGTTGTAAGGATAGGGTTAGGTGCTGTCTGTCCAAGTCCGCAAAGTGCAGTGGTTTTGACGTTTTGAGCTGTTTCTGCGAGTAAATCTATATCCTGAGGTTTCCCTTTGCCACTAGTAATTTTCCCCAATATATCGAGCATTCTTCTAGTGCCAATCCTACATGGAACACATTTTCCGCAGGATTCTCTTTGAGTGAAATCAACAAAATAGCGTGCTATATCAACAATACAACTATCCTCATCCATTACTACCATACCGCCAGAGCCCATTATAGACCCTGTAGCAGCAAGGGATTCATAATCAACAGGCGAGTCTAAGAATTTTGCTGGAAGACAGCCGCCAGAAGGACCACCTGTTTGGACTGCTTTAAATTTTTTCCCGCCGGGTATGCCTCCGCCGATCTCATAGATGATCTCTCGCAGAGTAGTGCCAAGTTCAACTTCTGCAAGACCAGAATTGGCTATATGTCCTGTAAGTGCAAATACTGTTGTCCCTTTTGACCTTTCAGTCCCCATACTAGCATACCATTCTGAACCTTTGTATATGATCATTGGGATACTCGCAAGCGTCTTGACATTATTTATTGTGGTAGGTTTTCCATACAGACCTGATTGTGCAGGAAATGGAGGTCTCATACGAGGTCTACCACTCCGTCCTTCTATGGATGCTATAAGCGCGGTTTCTTCTCCACATACAAATGCCCCTGCTCCTTCCATTACGTTTATATCAAAACTAAAACCAGTTCCTAGAATATTCTGTCCCAAAAATCCGTTTTCTTTTGCGTGTTGTAAGGCTATGCGAACACATTTGGTCGCAGAACTGTATTCTGCACGCACATAGATATAGCCTTCTTTAGCTCCAATAGCATACCCAGCGATGATCATACCTTCAATAACCTTATGTGGGTCTGCTTCGAGTATACACCGATCCATAAAAGCACCGGGGTCTCCTTCATCAGCGTTACAGATCATATATTTTTCATCTCCGGGAGATTTACGGCATAACTCCCATTTTATACCTGTCGGAAATCCTGCACCACCTCTTCCACGAAGACCAGATTTTTTGATCTCTTCAATTACGTCCTCTGGAGTCATTTCTGTAAGCACCTTTTGAAGGGCTTTATAACCGTCAACAGCTAGATAATCATTTATATCCTCTGGATTAATAAATCCACAGTTAGTTAAGATAACTGAACGCTGTTGTTTCTTGAAGAAATCTATATCATAGTGCTTTGGAACAGGATTCAATGTTACAGGGTCTCTGTAAAACAGACGTTCAACAGGTTTTCCATTTAAGATATGAGAATGCACAATTTCATAGGCATCTTCTGGTTTTACCTTAGTATAAAATATACCTTCAGGCTGGATTATAACTGTTGGACCACGTTGGCAAAATCCATGGCAACCAGTTGTCTTTATTTCAATATGATCGTGATCGCATTGAGTCCCCTTTACATCAACATTATCAAGTTTAAGTCGTGCAATTTCATTTTCAATAGCTTTTGTTACCTTTATAGAACCAGCGGATGCACAGGCTATCCCTTGACAGATCAAAACCGTTATCTTATTGTCCATTAACTCCCCTTTTTTCATTAACATGTCCCTCCAAACTCTCTGAACAAACAGCAAGAATATCTGGAAGAATTCTTGTGTTCAAATGCCCAAAAGTATTTTCATTTATCACTATATTAGGTCCAACTCCACATGCCCCGATACATGCTACCGTTTCTAATGAAAATTCCATGTCAGGAGTGGTTTCTCCCTCTTTTATATTGAGAAGTTTTTCTAATTCCTCTAATATCCTTGTTGCTCCCCTAACATGACAGGCAGTTCCTCTACAAACCATTATATGGTTCCTACCGACAGGCTTAAACCTAAACTGTGCGTAAAATGTCGCTACCGAATAGACACGACTACGAGAGACTTTTAGAAATCTTGCTATTTCTGTCATAGCCTCCTCAGAAATATAGCCAAATTCTGATTGCACTTCTTGTAGAATTGGTATTAGCTCGTTTTCTTTCCCTTTATAATGGGAAAGGATTTCCTGTAATCGTTCTTTCATAAATTCCTCCTTGAGATGCTTTAACACTAAAAACGTAAAATTATATACAAAGTATATATTACGCGATTAGAAACAGTAATGTAAAGGATATATTACTAAAAAGGAACAGACTCCTTTTTTGGTTGAAAAACTAACAACTAGACATTGTTTTTTAATTTTTTAAGAGCTTTTTCAATGGCACTTATCAGATCGTTCATCTCACTATCATAAATAGTGCGCATATCCATTAAAAAACATCCCTCATTTATCCGCCCGATAACAGGAGGTTCGGATTGCCTAAATAGATCAGCTAATCCTTCGACGGACATATTTAATGGTCTAATCGTAACATGCCAAGAACGTATTGATTCAACTGGCAAAACTCCGCTTCCCACTTGAGAATTTCCCTCTTGATCCCAAACATCTGCCGATCCATTCAAAATAGGTCTGAGCCTTGCAACAACTTTTTGGGCTATATTCCGTATTTCGTCAATTGGTCTTATAAGCATAGCGATCGATGGTATTTGTTTTTCTTTTCCGTCAATATACATCCTCAAAGTAGCTTCTAATGCAGATATTGTCATCTTACAAACTCTGACACATCGCATAAGGGGGGTGTTCCTGATAAGCTTGATAAATCTCTCCTTGCCGATAATTATTCCCGCCTGAGGTCCTCCCAGCAATTTGTCACAACTAAAAGTCACAATATCAACATCTTTTTTAATACTATCCCCGATGATCGGTTCTTTTGGAAGACCATATTTACTTAGATCAATCAACGCACCACTGCCTAAGTCTTCCATAACAGGGATGCCTTTTTCCTTTCCAAGAGCCACAATTTCGTCGATTTGGACGCTTTTAACATAGCCTTCTAATTTGTAATTACTCGTATGGACCTTTAATAATAGAGCTGTATTTTCATTAATAGCGTTTAGATAGTCTTCTATGTAAGTTCTGTTTGTGGTTCCAACTTCCCTCAATATTGCACCGCTACTTTTCATAACATCAGGAATACGGAATGATCCGCCGATTTCAACCAATTCTCCTCTTGAGACGATAACCTCTTTCCCTTGAGCAAGCGTATTTAGGCAAAGCAAAACTGCGGATGCGTTGTTGTTAACTACGATAGACGATTCACAGCCCGTCAATTCCTTGATCAAGTCTTCCGTAAGCACATCCCTGTGCCCGCGTCTTCCAGATTCTATATCATATTCAAGGTTGATATAGTTTTCACACGCAAACTCCACATTTTGAAGAGCTTCCTTGCTTAGCAATGAGCGGCCAAAGTTAGTGTGTATAACCGTTCCAGTGACGTTGATAATTTTTCTCAAAGATGGCTTTGGTTTACTATTCATATCGGTTTACAACTTCGCTATATAAATAAATAGTCCAATCTTTTAAGTTTTTAAAAAACTATTTGAAAGCTTGGACTACGAACAAATTGAGAGAAAATCTTGGTTGATGCTCAACTAAATAATAGATTTCGTTCAGTTAATTTACTTTTCTTTGGGTCTTGTGATACGTTTTGGGTTTTGGACGCTAAATTCCGCAGGCAGTATCCCTTCTACATTCAACCAAGACTTATATGGAGTCCCTGATACTCCTGCACTGGCAAAATCGCATAGGAAAAGTTCTCGTCCGTCCTTTGTATTGGTTTTAAATAACATAAACGGCTTGATCCAGCCTGCGTAATCAACAGGTTCAAGCCTCATATTTTCTGCATCCAAAATTGGTATATCATCGGGGTCTATATTGTTATAATAACGATCATAAGTTAAGACGATGGGACCTCTATATATCGTGGTTTTTCTTTCAAGTTCTCTTTCACCGACCCAAAAATGTGGAGATAGATCAAGTTGGAGTATTATTTCATCACCTTTTTTCCACTCTTTACATAAAGACATATATGTTCCAGATTTGATATTTTCTATGCGTTCTCCATTCACTTTTAGGAAATTTTCTTTTGACCAGCTAGGTATACGGAGGTGTAATGTAAACCTCTCTGATGCATCTGTATCAAGAATTATCTTAATACAGCCATTTTTGGGATAATCGGTCTCTTGAATTATAGAAAATTTATTCCCTGACAGAGATTGAAAACTCATTATACAAGGCGAATAATAGTTCAGGACAACACCGTCTTTAGCGGACATAATAGCCCATTCTGTAACCATCCCAATACCTCTTGGAGCATTGACAGAGCAACAGTTTAGCTCAGGTGAACCAGCCCTTGCTTGAAAGACGATATCATGTGCAGAAGCCCTTCGTTCTCCGTCCATAGGCGTATTATAAGTCCACCAGCGACCAGATGGATGTTGTGCGCCAAGGATACCATTAAATAAAGATAGTTCAAGTTCATCGGCAACAAGTGAATTACCTGTCAGTCTAAGCATATCAATAGTTAAGGCAGTCCATGCGATTGTGCAACATGTCTCAATCGCCCCCTGATCATAGGGATTGCCCTGACAAGCCTCTGATGATGTAAATCCGCCTGTATTATGTCTGTCGCCTTTCAGCATAGCCCACCAGATATATTTGAATGCGTCCTGATATTTGCGTTCACCAGTGATTAATCCCATCTCACAGATACCTTGAATACAATGTAGCCCTTCCCATCTCCTGGCGCGAAATTCTTGAATCTCTTTTGCAGAGAGAGCATCTTCTATATATCCACAACTTCCTGGTTTATCCAATTCCTCAACTACCCATTCCGCAAGTTCAAGATATTTTGGATCGCCGACCTGTCTGTAAAGCAGACATACCCCATGCAATATAGCTAGGTTTTGTTCAGGTGACAGCATCCTTTGTCCTGTTCCGACAAATGTTTTATGTATCAGATCGCAGGCTTTGCAACATGCATCGAGTGCTGGCTGGTAACCAGTGTCGTCATAATACATCAAAAACGCCAATATCCAATGATAATGTCCCCAAACATCCCATTTATCAGAGATAAGCCTTAAATCTGATTTAAAAGGACCGAGATAACCATTTTGAAGTTGTGAATCTATGAGTTCATTTATGATAACATCAATCAAATTTTTCAATTTTTCATTTTTACTGATACGCCACCCCTGAATAGCTGATATAAGGTATTTACCGACAAATTCGCCCGACCATGGCAGAAGGTTACGATCAGGTTTTCTTTCTTGGTCACGAAACATTTGGAGCATTGCGGGATTGGCAATAGGTGCAGTGAGCAACCAATTATGGAGATTAGCATTGGCACGTTCTCCGACAAGCCCATCAAGCTTGAAATCTACTTCTGTGTTTTTCTCAAAGATCGGGTCAAATTTATATTGAATGGTTTTACTAACCATCATAAACTCCTTATCTTTTTAGGTTTTCAATGGCTCTTCGTTGAGCGAATTCTGCCATTTTATCTATCTCTTTGGCGACGTCATCAGGCAAATATTGGGGATGATGTTTTGAGAGAATTTCTCTTGCCACTTCATTAGCACGTTTACGCATATCTTTTCCGCCGTTCTGCATCCAATCATCCCATTTCTTTCGGTTTGTAATCTTGGGAAACCAGTTAGTTTTTCTGAAATGTTTTATTGTATGGTCATGTGCAAGATAGTTTCCGCCAGGACCAACTTCTTTTATTACGTCGACTGCCAGAGTCTCTTGATTGACCTCTATACCTTTGGCAATATGAAGCGCAGCGCCAAGTATTTCGTTATCTATTACGCATTGTTCATAACTTGCAAGTAGCATCTGTTCCATCATACCAACAGAAAGATGAATGAAATTCACTCCGCTTAAAGCATTGCCGAGCACTTGTAAAGCCCTTTCATATCCAGCTTGGGCATCTGGTATGGTCGCATCAATACCGGTTCCGCCTTGAAATGGGAGGTTATAATAATGTGCGACCTGTGCAGTTGCACAATGTAATAGCGTGGTTTCAGGTGCCCCTCCTGAATAATTTGTTGTCGTCATATCCATTATTCCTGATGCAATAGCGTAGATACACGGTGTTCCGGGGTTTACCATCTGTGCTAATGCAATGCCACAAAGTATGTTTGCGGACTGTTCGACGAGAGTTCCTGCAAGTGTGATCGGTGTTGTTGCTCCGGGCTGTGCATCTGCCTCAATATACAGTGGAATGTTATATTTCGCCGATTCCATTAGCTCTGCAACTCTGATGTCTGCTTGAACTAGTGGGCTCGTTAGGCAGACGACAATTGTAAATATTGGCTTTCTTTTAACTTCCTCTGTGCTACCAAGTATAACAGAAGCCATCTCTACTTGGTCCTTTATGCTCTGTTTTCCCATACCTTGTGAATAATAATTCCTTGCAGTATTTTTCATCACAGTTGAAAACAGAATTCTGTCAAAACCTTCTTGTTCAATTTCTTGGGGAATGACGATGGCATGCATAATATGAAGATTATCAAGTGCATCTTGAAGCCTTGTCAGGTCTGCCAAATCTTGTTTTGTAGCAGGGCGACGATTGCCGTCAAGATCGAGCACAAACAAGGCAGAAGACCCGCCAATTGTATATATCGCCTGCGTATCAACTTTCACATCATACTTTGGGTCTCTTGCATATAGAGTAAATCTTGATGGTGCAGTTGAAAGAGCCTTTTTCAAGATGTGTTCAGGAATTTGAACGACCCGTTTTTCAAAATCTACTCTACACCCATAGTCTCTCATTAGTTCAAGTGCAGGTTGATATTCTACTTTAACACCGACTTCGTCCAAAACTTCTAACGTCGCTAAATGTATATTATTAAGATCGTCGTCGCTTAAAACTTTATATTTTCCGCATTTCATATACTCAATTGGCATGTTTTTCTCCTCTAATTTTTTATTTTTCCCCATGTAATTGCAAGTTTACCAGAGTGATCAACAGCTTTGGGTTTCCCACCAGGGACCCCTCTAAGTGATAGATAATCGATTTCTGCCTCTACACCTGCTATCGTCCCTGGGTCTAGCCTAAAACCTCTTATTTCCTTTTCCTGCCATCCGCCTTCTGTCATCTTGAATTGCATATCAACGAAATCATCAGAAGCGTTGACCTGAAAATTCTGTCTCTGCCGTTCACTATAAACTGTGTCTTGATCGGTCACGTAATATATCTGCCATGTACTAGAAACGTTTACACGGACTCCTATGTAAATTATGGGATATTTTTTGCCATCAAAAGGTTGTTGAACTCCCGGCAAAAAGCCGTTCCAGTTTCCATCTGGAAAAACATAAGGATCGCCACCAGTAGAAACTGTTTTAAGCACAGTTACCTTTTCACCTTTTGCATTCTTTACTGTATCAACTACCAATGGCTGAAGCTGATTTAGACCGCCCCAATTTTTAATCTCATTTTTATCATCGAAGACCCATTCTGGTGGAAGATTCTTATCTTGACAAATAGATATTGTTGGGAAATAAAGCATGCATAATAAAACGAAGATCATTACCTTTTTCATAATACTGCCCCCTTTTTGAAAGACAAGACTATAAAGAATTTAATTATAAAGCTTGAAAGTCAGATTTAACTAACTGTATGTTTTGTCTATAATAATATAAACGCTATAAGTGTAAGTGTCAATGGAAACCTTCTGAGCTAGAACAAAGGTTCAGACATTGGAAAAGCAAGTATTTCGGATACTTTCTAATCCGTCTCTCTTGAAAAAAAGGAGAATTTCAACCTCAAACCAATTTGCAGTCGTTGTATATGCTTAGATTTTTAACCTAGGCACAGAAATTGATTGACATAAATCAGGTTATATAATAATATCTTTATGCTTATGGAAATTAAAATAAATTTTTAACAACGTTTTCAAAATTGAGTGACGGGGAATAAACTTTCATTTTTTTCTCGTTACCGTATCCAAAAAGGATGCTGTCAGTTATGGGAAATGCAAGTGATAGAGTAATCAAACAAATATCCAGTGAGTTGTCCATATCTAAACAACAGATCTCAAATACTGTTAACCTGCTTCAAGCCGGAAATACAGTTCCATTTATTGCAAGGTACAGAAAAGAATTAACAGGGTCGCTTGATGAGGTCAAGGTATATGACATTCAAAGATTGTTCAAATATTACTCCGAGCTTGAAGAGCGAAAATTGGAGATCATCAAATCAATAGAAGAGCAAGGAAAACTCACCGAGGAGCTGAAAGAAAAAATAGAAAGCTGTTCAGAAAAAGTTGAGCTTGAGGATTTATATTTACCATATAGACCTAAACGCGAGACAAAGGCTTCAATAGCCATAGAAGCAGGACTTGAGCCACTTGCTCAATTAATGCTTACAAGACAAGACATAACCGAAGGCTCTGTTGAGGACTATGCCATTGAGTATCTAAACCCAGAGAAGGATATCAACACAACGCTTGAAGCAACCAGAGGTGCGGAACATATCATATCATCTTGGATAGCAGAAAACGCAGAAATAAGACAAATGGTCCGACGGATAACCTTTCGTATGGGGACACTTGTCACAAAGGTCAAAGAAGAATATAAAGATAAACGCACTAAATATGAGATGTATTACGACCATTCAGAGGCAGTCAAATCCATTCCGCCCCATAGAGTGCTTGCAATAAATAGAGCAGAACGAGAAGGAATAATAAAAGTATCAATAGAAACACTAAAAGACTATATAATTGAAATGATAAGGAGACGGTATATTGTAAATCCAAATACTATATTTATTCTACATTTAGAATCTGCAATTATAGATAGCTTTAGAAATCATATATTTCCATCAATAGAGAGAGATATCCGCAATGAGATAACTGAAACTGCGGATAAGGCTTCAATACTTGTCTTTGCGGAGAATTTGAGGAATCTTTTGCTTCAACCACCGGCTGGCGAAAAAACTATCGTAGGCATAGACCCGGGCTTCCGCACAGGTTCAAAGGTTGCAGTCATTGATAAAACAGGGAAAAACGTCGCAAACGCAGTAATATATCCAATTGAGCCGATGAATAAAGTTGAAGAATCCGATAAGATTATGAAAGGTTTATATGACAATTTCAAGTTTGAGATCATTGCGATAGGAAATGGCACTGCATCAAGAGAAATAGACGACTATATCAGAGATATGTTGAAGAGGCTTGATATAGACGTGCCTTGCATAATCGTCAATGAATCTGGAGCTTCTGTTTATTCTGCATCTGAAATCGCTAGAGAAGAATTACCAAGCCTTGACGTGAGTATGAGAGGAGCTGTAAGCATAGCTAGAAGAGTGCAGGACCCATTAGCCGAACTTGTGAAGATAGATCCGAAATCTATCGGCGTTGGTCAATATCAACACGATGTAGATCAGAAATTGCTTTCAGAAGCCCTTGATGACGTTGTGGAATCTGTTGTCAATTATGTCGGTGTAGATTTGAATACCGCTTCATATTCATTGCTGAAATATGTCTCTGGAATTGGGCTTACACTCGCACAAAAGATTGTTGCTTATAGAGATGAACACGGAAAATTTAGTGAATTGACCGAATTAATGAATATACCGGGTTTCGGAGAAAAAGCTTTTGAACAATCTGCGGGATTCCTCCGCATCAGAAATGGCAAAAACCCCCTTGATAACTCAGCTATACATCCGGAGGCATATCCTTTTGTCTATAATCTGTGTGAAAAATTAGGCATTACCGTAGACAAGATCATAGGCAATGACAAACTGATAAATACTCTTGTTCCAAAAGAGCTTGTTACAGAAAAATTTGGGCTACCAACAGTTCAAGATATCCTAAAAGAATTAAGAAAACCAGGTCGTGATCCCAGAAAGGAATATAAAGGAGTAGAGTTCATACCGGGTATAACAGATATTGAGCATATCCGTGAAGGAATGATCGTTAACGGTGTTATAACAAATGTGACGGATTTTGGAGTCTTCGTTGACATCGGAGTTCATCAAGATGGGCTTGTCCATGTATCAGAGATCGCAAATAAATATATTAAAGACCCTGCGCGAGCTTGTAAAGTTGGAGAGCAAGTCCAAGTTAAGATCATCTCTGTTGATCTTGAACGGAGACGCATTGGACTTAGCATGAAACAGGTTTATGAAAGGAGCTAACCTACATTAAACTTATATAAATCTTTGCTTTTATTAAGATAAATCCCGGAGGTTTATTATGAGGAATAATATTGCAATTTCAATTGTTATCGTAAATTTCATAATTGTATTTGGAGCCTTTGCGGGAACATTCAAAGATAATTTTGATGGTGGCAAACTGGACGGTTGGAAAAAAGCAAAATTTGATTGGATGGCGTTCGCAGAAATAGAAGAAGGATCAAATTGGCAAGTTAAAAATGGCATAGTGGTAGGTGGTGATAGCACTGTAACGATGATTCATGGTCTCTTCGTTGACGAAAAAATATATGGAGCTTGGAAAGATTACACTGCGGAAGTAAGCGTTAAGCTTTCAAAGGCTTTAAGAGATTGTCCAGAACATTCTGGCGTTTATTTAAGCGTCAGAGTTCAAACTCGCTTTCCCTTGTCCTATAACTTGACGCTCAGAAAATGGGGGCAAGAAGGTGAATTTGCTTTTGGCTATATGTGTTTAGAAAAGGGAGACAAAGGCATTGATCCGAAAATGCCTTTAAAGACAGAGGCTAACAAATGGTATAGGCTGAAAGTATCAGTTGAAGGCGATTTAATTAGATGTTTTCTTGACGATAAAGAGGTTATCGCATATAAAGGTGGTAATCTTTATCCTGCTGGGTGCCCCGGTTTCGCTGTAAATGGGCTTGAAGCATATTTTGATGACTTCGTTGTAACAGGTCCCGAGGTCCCTAATATAGGATTTTCTGTAAATCCTAGAACCAAGCGAACTGTATTATGGGGCGAGATCAAAAAATCTAGGTATTGAAGCTAAGAAAAGGAAGGAGGTCTAACCAATTGAAATATAAAATCTTTTTATTGTGTATTTTAACGTTATCCTTATGCCTTATTGTTAACGCGATGGAGCTTGATCCAAACAAGTTTATGACGGTTGATCAGATCAAACCTGGTATGAAAGGGATAGGAAAGACAGTATTCTTTGGGACGAAAATAGAGGAGTTTCAAGTTGAAGTCATCGGCGTATACAAGAATGTCATTATGCCAAAATCAGACCTGATCTGGGTTTTATGTTCCGGCGGACCTATTGATGAAGCAGGAGTGATCTCTGGTATGAGTGGAAGTCCCGTATATATTGAAGGTAAGTTGATCGGTGCAATCGCATATAGAGCAGGTTCTTTTGCCAAACGTCCAATTGCAGGCGTTACTCCGATCACGGAGATGCTCAGTATCATTGGAAAATCAGAAAAAGATGGATCAACAGGACTAACAAATACAATAGATTTTGACCTTCCTTTCATCGCAAAAGAGGAAATAGAAAATGGACAAGATGATCAAAAAGGTTCAGATTTATTACCAATAGTGCCAATTCAAATGCCTGTTACTATGGGTGGATTTAGCCAAAGGACTATTGAATATGCATCCCCTATTTTCAGAAGGTTGAATATGACTCCTGTTCAAGGTGGTGGGGCATCTGTTTATGAAAAAGATGAAAATGTGAGACCTGAGCCCGGCTCTGTCGCTGTCATTGAGTTTGTAAGAGGGGACTATAGTGTCTTCGGATCAGGGACAATAACGTATATTGATGGCGATAAAATTCTAGCTTTTGGTCATCCCCTATCTGGCTATGGGAAAATCAGTTTGCCTGTATCTGTTGGGAAGATCGGTCTTCTTGTTCCCAGTATGTCCGCGTCAACCAAACAGGGATTGCCGATAAAAACTATCGGGACACTCGTCCAAGATGATCAATATGGCATACTCGTTGATGCAAATAAACAACCAAGCTTTATACCAGTTAAAATAAAAATTAATTCAGTAAACGGCTACCAAGAATATAACTTTGAGGTTGTCAAAAGTAGGCTGTTTTCGTCATCATATATATATTTAACCGCACTAGATACTATAACGAATGCGACTAAATCCGTCGGCGATTATACGATAAAATCTCATAGCGAAGTGAATATAAAAGGATATCCTAAGCTTGTTAAAGACAACGTATTTTCTGGAACAGACCCCAGTGTTGTCGCTACTCAGTTTACTATGCCGATATTTCAAATAATAAGGAATAAATTTGAGGAAGTTGATATTGAAGACATCACATTGGAGATCACTTTTGAGGAAAAACAAACAAGTGCGACAATAGATGATGTTAGGATAAATAAAACCACGGTCAAGCCCGGAGATTCAGTTATGCTAACTATTTCGATAACTCCATACCTGCAAGATACAATAACAAAAGAGATTGAAATCGCAATACCAAAAGATATGCCAGAGGGACGAGCTTTATTGAGAATATCAGATGCAAGTGCGAGCAGTTCTTGGGATAGGACAAGGGCACCGATGAGATCAAAAGTGACTGATCTCAGACAAATAATAAAACAAATTCAAGAGGAAGAAAGCAATAACACAATAATAATTGATCTATTCTATCCAAAAGCGGGCGTAACAGTAAGAGGAGAAGAGTTGCCAGCTTTGCCGTTGACCGCTTTGAACATCATATCATCAACAAAGCAGGTAGGCACAAGCGGACCTACATTAGGCACCATATTTTCAAGGCAAAAAGTGCAGACTGATTTTGTAATATCGGGCAGTGCAAATCTGCAAATAGTTATTGATAGAGACGCACCATAATTGAGAAGGAGAAAATTAATGACAATAAAGATAAAATTATCAATTGTAATGCTCATAATATCAACATTAACGATGTGCAGTATTTATGCTGTAACAACTTCCATCTGGGAGCAAAGTTCATATAAGGATTTCAGTTCTGGAAAACCAAAAAACGTTGTATTAAGCAGTAAAGACCAAGTTATGTTGTCAAGAGCTTTGACGCCGATCAATAGCGCCATATCCGAATTACGTATATGGTGTCTTGCACAGGATTCACAAGGAAATATATATCTCGGCACTGGCGATAAAGGAAGGATAATAAAGGTAGATGAAAACGGACAAGCGACCTTATTTTTTGATTCACCGGAGACAGATATTGTCAGTATAATAATTGACAACAAAGATAACATATATGCTGGTTCGTCGCCTGACGGGATAATCTATAAAATAGAGCAGAATAGAGTTCCAACTACTTTCTTCAAATCGGAGGAGAAATATATCTGGTCTATGACATTTGACAGTTCAGACAATCTTTACGCTGGGACTGGTATAAATGGCAAGATTTATAAAATTTCCCCTGATGGAAAAGGCGAAGTGGTATATGATTCAACAGAGACGCATATAAAATGTTTATTAAACTATAATGATAGCATATACGCTGGCGGAGAAGGCGGAGGGATAATCTATAAAATATCCGATGGAAAGGCTTTTGTCATTTATGATACTTCTGAAAAGGAGATTTCCAGTCTTGTCATCGGTTCTGACGGAAATATATATGCTAGTGCGATATCTGGCGATGGCGGACAACAACAAAGAGAGCAAGAAGGACAGCCATCAAGCGTTAGAGAAGAGCGAAAGGCTATAATATATCAGATAACCCATGATGGCGTAGCAACTGCGATATGGCAATCCCCATCGCCAATAATATTTTCAATGATAGCCGATGATGATAAACTGCTTGTTGGAACAGGAAATGATGGCAATATATATCTAGTTGAAAAAAACGGCGAATGGACAACCATATCTGACTGCGAGGAAGCGCAGGTAATTGCCCTTTATAGGGACAGAAATACCAATGAAATACTTCTCGCAACCGGTAATCCTGCAAAGGTATACAAGTTATCTAACAACTATGTAAAAGAGGGGACATTTGAATCAAAGAAGTATGACGCTTCTGTGATATCAAAATGGGGCAATATCTTTTGGGATAGCGAGCTGGTTGCAAATACATCCATCGTCCTGTCTACGCGTTCGGGAAATACTGAAAAACCAGACGACACTTGGAGCAACTGGTCAGAGGAATATGCAGATTCAAACGGGACTGCCATTACAAGTCCTCCTGCAAGATTTATCCAATGGCGAGCCAAGTTAACTTCCGCAGATGGGACAGTAACCCCTATATTAAGGCGAGTATCTATCGCTTATTTGCAGAAAAACCTTAAACCTTACTTTGAATCAGTTACGATTGGATCGGATCAAGACAAGCAAGAACAACAACCAAGAAGACCGGGGACAGACGGTTCACAAAGCAAGACAGAAACAGTGCCGATGAATGGCAAGAGAGTTATAAAATGGCAAGTTAAAGACCCTAACGAAGATACACTCGAATATAGCATATTTTTCAAAGGCATTGAAGAGAGAAATTGGAAACTTCTTAAAGATGAACTAAAAACCACGTCTTATCCAATAGATACTGAGTCTTTTCCAGATGGAATATATCAGATCAAGATCGTAGCTACTGATTCTCCAAGCAATCCAAAAGATATTGCCCTTTCAGAAGAAGAGATTAGCGAAAAATTCATAATAGACAATACCCCACCAGTTGTGCTTGATTTAGAAGTAGCACGATCGGCTGATGGCAAATACACAATAACAGGTCGGGCTGAGGATGTTACTGGGTATATCAAAAGCCTAGTTTATTCAATAGATGGCGGGAACTGGAAGCCAATTTATCCTTCTGACCAGGTCTTTGATTCAAAGAAGGAAACGTTTTCTTTTCCAATAGAGAAACTTAGTCCTGGTGAGCATACCATTGTGATAAAAGCGAGCGATTCCGCTGGTAACATCGGTTCTGCCAAAAAAGTAATAATAGCAGACTAGGGATCAGACAAAGCCTGTATATTGGAGAAGCTATCAGTCTCTTGGCTTGTAATTTTAATATAACTTATTAGTAGTATTCGCTATTGGGAATGTAAATATAACAATCTGAAAAAGTGACAATAAGATGACAAGAGGTGATATAGTTATTTATGATATTTGAAATCATTTCAATTCTAATGATTTTCTTTGCTTTTTCATTATCAATAAATAGCTTTGGGGCTTGGACAGACGATCCAGAAATCGGAGTCCCTATATGCACTGCTGATGGCACTCAAGAGCATCCAAGAATTACCACAGATGGCGCAACCGGTGCGATAATAGTTTGGCAAGATATATCTTCAACTTCATCTGACATATATGCACAAAGGATAGATGCGCGAGGTCAGGTAAGATGGACAAAAGACGGTGTTGCTATATGTTTGGAACAGGGCGATCAGTGGTTTCCAAATCTTGTCTCTGATGGGAACGGCGGGGCTATAATAGCCTGGTGGGATAAAAGAGCGGGTTTCGCTGAGACAGATATATATGCCCAAAGGATTGATGGCGATGGTCAAATACTTTGGAAACCTGGCGGAATTTCGGTCTGTAATGTCCCCGGTGCTCAACAGGAGCTTGACATAATATCCGATGGAAATGGCGGAGCTATAATAGCTTGGCATGATTTCAGAAGCCAAACCGATGCCCCTGATATATATGTTCAACGTATAAACGCAAAAGGTCAAACTCTTTGGACGCAGGGAGGGGTTTTGGTAGTCAGAGCGAAAGGAGAGCAGGTATATCCTAATATCGTTAGAGATGGACAAGGTGGGGCTTTCGTGACCTGGCACGATACAAGGGATGATTCTGGCGATGTATATGTTCAAAGAGTAAATGCCAGCGGAAAAATATTATGGCAAGAAAACGGCGTCCCTGTTAGCACTGCGACGGGAAGTCAACTATATCCTGTGATCGCTAATGACGGTTCTGATGGTGTTATAATTGTCTGGATGGACGATAGAAATGGACAAAATTGGGATATTTATGCACAACGAGTTGATTCTACGGGAAAAACTCTTTGGCAGAAAGACGGTATTCCTATATGCACTGCAAAAGGCGATCAATATGATTATTGTATTTTAAACCATAATAAAGATAACACATTTATAGTTTGGCGGGATCAAAGATCAGGCGAATGGGATATATACGCACAAAACATAGATAATAACGGAAATGTAAAATGGGCAAAAGATGGAATTTCCATTTGCAACGCTGTCAAAGACCAATATAATCCTAATATCACTACTGATGGCGTAGATGGAATTATTATTGTATGGTGGGATGAAAGGGACGTTGACGCTGATATATATGCACAACGAGTAGACGCGAATGGAAAGTCTCTTTGGGTGGAAAATGGGACTGCAATATGCACTGCCCAGGGCGGACAACAGGACGCATATCCAGTGAATAGTGGGATCGGCAGTGCCATAATAACATGGTGGGATAAACGGCGAGTTGATGCGGATATTTACGCACAAAGGGTCTTCTCTGAATAAATACCTTTAAGATATGACGACTGAACTGAACATACCTTCCATCTTAAAAAATACCTATATAAAATATATCTTCTTCTCCATAATTTTGATCATTTTGGGGGCTTCATTAGCAGTATTTTCGGAATCACCTTTTCTGATCGTTCCGTTATTAGGGATCCTCGCAGTAACAAGTTTCTCTGCGTTAAATATAGCACTTTATATACTTGTAGCAACATTGCCATTCTCGTTCAGATTCATAGTAACCTCCGGGACAGAAATGCAAGTGCCAACAGAGCCTTTACTTGCAATTATGGCTGGGGCATTTGTCCTTAGGTGGGTTGTTCTCAAGAGCAAGGGTGTTAAAATAACTTTTCCTTTTAAGCTTCCAATGTTTTTATATTCCGCTGGAATTTGTCTATCTTTGATAAATACAACTCATCTTTACGCCTCTGCGAAGGGCTCATTCAGGGCTTTGATGTATATGATGCTGTCTGTTATTGTCTTTCACATAATAAATGACAGACAAAAGCTGAAGCGATTATTTATAATAGCGATAGTATCTGGGACAATTGCAGTTGGTTGGACAGTTATATTCCTAGTCGATAGGATAGAGATGTGGCGATGGACAAGTGCCTATGAAGGCACGCCGTTCACGAGTTATGCACATTATGGTTCGTTTGTCGTTGTGATTCTGCTTATCCTTTTGGCTAGATTGATCTATGATCAGGGAGTTTACGACCGTGTAGTTTGGTCAGGATTGGCAATGTTTTATATTGTCGCTATTTGTTTGTGTTTCTCACGTGGTGTGTGGTTAGCGTTTATGGTTTCTATGATCTTCCTGCTTATCCAAAAGTCAGAGGGCTTAAAAAGCAAAAAACTGATGATCGCAGGTGCTTTTACCTTGCTTATTATAGTTGTGCTTACTATTCCGCAAGTTTCAGAGACAATTATATCCAGAGTAAGCACTATTGTTAGCTTCAAGTATGGGACAAACAAAGAACGTCTGCTGAGATGGGCAACTGCTATTGCTATGTTCAAAAGATACCCAATCTTGGGCGCTGGATATGGGTCATTTGCGTTTTCGTATATAAATGATCCTGCCATATTGGGCAGGGTAAGCAAATATGGAATGGGAGCACATAGCGAATATCTTCAAGTGCTTTCAGAGACAGGTCTGGTTGGTTTTATCGGTTGGATGTGGATTATAATATCTTTCTTCTCGTATGGTTTAAGACTTTTAAACAAGCTTGGATTGAAAAAGGAAAACATGCTTTGGCGTTCACTTGTGATCGGGATTTTATCCGCAGAACTTGCTTTGCTTATTCATTTTTTGGTTAATAACCTAATTCAAACTTACATCGTTGGCATCCCGTTTTGGATACTAATGGGGCTTTTACCTGCAATAGGCAATATCTCGGAAAGAGAGACAAAACATTACGAGGCTAATAGAAAATAGAGAGATCAATGATTACTAACAAAGTCAAACACTGGAAATCTAGCAGTATTTTAGAAAATGCATCTTTCCTGTTCATATCCCATATCATTGGCAGATTGCTCGCCTTTATTCTTACGATTGTTTTGCCAAGATATTTGAAAGGTGGTTTTGATGACCTTGGCAAATATTTCTTCGCATTTTGGTTTACAAATTTGTTTTCAAGCATTACCGAATTTGGTCTGCATACTCCGTTCATCCGTGAAGTCGCTTTTGACAAAGCAAAGACAACGTTGATGGTAAGCAATGCTTTTGTCATAAGGGTTATCCTTTGCATTATAACATTTCTTTTCTATACGGTTATAGCAAACTGGCAATACTCCGGTGATATCGTCAAGCTTATTTACATAATCGGCTTGTCTGAGATAATAAATGCCATAGCCCAGTTGTTTAGGTGTTTATTCAGGGCTTATGAAAATATGCTTTATGAGGCATTGGGCGTGATTATAGAAAGAATTGTCGTCTTTTTTGTCGGTATAAGTGTGGTTATACTTGGCTATGGTATCGTTGCTTTTAGTTTAATTGTTTTAGTTGCTAGCGTTGCCAACCTAGTGTTTACCTCAACAATAATGGTATTAAAGTTTAGCAAAATTGATCTGAAATTAGTAAATCTCCAATTTATTATCGGGCTTTTAAGGAAATCACTGCCGTTTGCATTAGGTGGTATGTTATATATGGCTTATTTCAGAGTTGATGGCATTCTTCTAAAAAATCTTTTAGGAGAAAGTGGTGATCTGGCAATGGGTTGGTATGGAACGGGATATAGTTTTATCAATGCCTTGACAATGATTATCCCAGGGGCTTTTATGGGGGCTGTTTTTCCTGTTATGTCAAGGGCAAATGAATCGCTTAGTAAGTTATATACTAAATCTATAAAGTTGATGCTGATACTAGGGTTTCCAATAGCTATTGGTGTCACATTTATAGCTGATCAGATAGTCCTTATACTCTATCCTTTGTCAAAATTCAGTTATGCAGATCAAAATGCTTTAAGTATGATCCTGAAAGTGCTTATATGGGCAGGATTACTTTTGTTTTTAAATACTGTTATAATAACTTTGTATAGGGCGACCGATTCAAGAAAGGTGTTTTTAATTACCACTGCAATAAGCCTGTTTGCCAATGTCCTGTCTAACGTAATCCTGATACCAAGATATAGTTATCTCGGCACTTCTGTGTCAATGATAATATCAGAATCCTTGTATACAATACTAGGAGCTACATATATACAGATGTCAATTTGTAAGATCAATGAGTTCAAATTTTTGCCAAAGATGATCTTAGCATTGATTATCTTGGCAATTACACTTTACGCTTTTAATCGTTTAGTTTTAATTAATCAGTATTTTCACATTTTTTTTATTGTCTTCACAGGGTTTATCGTTTATTCAGCAGTTATTCTTTTAACACGTGCTGTGGACTCAGAGGATATTGCTATTATAAGACATCAACAAAATTAATAGCGGTCTACTAGCGATTTACATAGTTAATTTATTTGAGGGTTGAAACTTGTTAGCAATAGAAACAAATCAACTGACGAAAAAATACGGCGATCTGGTTGCAGTATCGGAGCTTAATTTGCAGGTTAAATTCGGTGAGATATTTGTCTTTTTGGGGGCAAACGGTGCAGGTAAGACGACTACAATAAAAACTTTGACTGGGCTTCTTTTGCCAAGTTCTGGAAACGCTGTTGTTGCAGGTTTTGATATTGTTAAATTCCCATTTGAGGTCAAGAAAATCATAGGCTATCTCCCTGATGAACCATTCTTGTATAACAAACTGACAGGTAGAGAATTTTTGGAATTTATTGCAGATATAAGGGGTATTCAGAAAAAACGTGATAAAATTGATAGATTTCTTGACCTATTTGAGCTTGACCAATTTGCCGATGATCTGATCGAAGGATATTCACTTGGTATGAAAAAGAAAATAGCCATTGGTTCCGCTTTATTACACGATCCAAAAGTGTTATTCCTTGATGAGCCTACGGGTGGGCTTGATCCAAAGAGTGCAAAGACGATGAAAGACTTGCTTGTAGATATTCGTCAACGAGGGACAACGGTCTTTATGACGACTCATATATTGGAGATCGCCGAAAGAATGTGCGATAGAGTGGGCATTATCGATCATGGAAAGCTTATCAGTGTCGGGACAATGGATGAACTGCGAAAAGAAGTCCAAAACGGATCAGGGTCTTTGGAAGATATTTTTTTGGAGCTAACGGGAAAAACAGAAGAAAAGGAGATAGTGAAGTTCCTCGACGATGTTGATAACAATCTTTAAATATAAATTTCGCCAAATATATAATAGCCTTGTCCATAGCACAATCCAGAGAAAAATGGAATGGATAATCCCTCTTTTACTTATACCTTATTTCATCACTCTTACAAAGACAATGGTCAGTTTATATGGAAAAGCTTTTGATTCCTTTGGATGGCAAGGCTTAAAGGTTATAATCGGCACAAATTCCGTTATGATCTTTGTTTTTGTCTTTATAAGCACTCTTGCATTGACTATTTACAGGCTTTTTCAATCCGATGATGTTAGGTTTTTGATATCACTTCCAATAAACAAAGGTTCGCTATTCGGTCTAAAACTTTTGGAATCAGTTGAAGACACTGTAAGAAATATGATTCTACCTTTTCCTGTGATAATTGCATTTTCTTATATGATAGCTAAGATAACATCTGCTTTATGGATTGTGGTGATCTTATTTGGCTGGTTGGCAATAATAATACAGATTTCAACGATTTCGATGATTATAGCCCTGATCTTGGGCAAGATCACGTCCAAAAACAAATGGGCAACGATGTCAAAGATCGTTGCTTTGGCATCTGCTCTTATGCTTTTGATAATATTTATGAGATATTTTCAGTCAGAAAGTCAGGATATGATCTATGCAGGACCAGAGAAATTCAGATATTTATTCTCGTTTTTGCCTGTCTATTGGTTGGTTGATATTGTAGCATACGGAGAGAATGATCTATCCCGAAGCATTTCGCTTTCAATAGTTTTTGTCATCTTAACTGTGATTTTGGTTGCCCTAGCATATCTATTTTTCGTTACTAGATTTTACAAAGTAGTATTGGAAGCAGTGGAAGTTGAAAAGAGAAAAAAGGCTCAAAGGGTTAAATCAGTGGATTACAAACGGAGAAGTGAGCTTGGATCATTTATATTGAAGGAATTGCTTACAATAAAACGTGAACCTCAAATGATAATAAGGTTGATTATTCCCTTGATTATGTTTCCCGCTTTTGTTTTAATAAAGGATAGAGACCTGAAGACTCAGATTATATATATTGCCCTGATCGCACTCATAAGCACAGGGACTTACGGATTAACAAGTATAGGAAGGGAAGGCAAGACATTTGCACTCTTACGATCAATGCCGATAAAGATGTCAATGATAATGTGGTCGAAGTTTTTACTGAACCTTTGTTTAAACTTGATTATGACTTTTGCATTTACCACATTTTCGCTTGTGATGAAAAAGTTTGAATCAGTTTCATTAATCCGCGTTTTTATTTTTGCGTTTGTAATTTCTGTATTTATTTCTGCTATTGGACTGGGATTATCTGCTTTATTTCCCAAATTTGATTGGTCAAATCCGACTAGGGCAGTATCTGTTGCGGGATTTTTGGGATTTTACTTTGTTACGATGTTTTTTGTCATTACTTTGGTGTTAATTTCTTATAGTCATTGGTATTTTAACGTGTTAGGTGTGATTGTATGGACTATAATTTCGATAACATTAATTAAGATGGGTAAAAAGAAGTTAGAGAGGCTTGATTTTTAGTAAGGGTTAACGGGAGAAATGAGAAAGATGACTAATAGAGAGAGGATGTTACTAGGTTTAAGCGGTGGACAGCCTGATAGGATCGCTTGGGCTCCGAATTTCGATTGGTGGTTAAATGTCAATACCAAGATGGGAACAGTGCCAGAGGAATATAGAGGTTTGAGTAGGAACGATATTGCCAGAAAAGTTGGCGCCGCTATATGGGCAAGGGCTGGGTTGATCGGCTCAAAAGGTAGTCCAGAAGTTAAGACAAAGTCATATACCGATGGCGACAAAACTTATATCACTTATGAGACGCCTGTTGGGACGGTGTCAATAATGAACCAAACAGCAAGCGAATGGACGAAAGCAGTTTTTCTTAAAGAACATCTCGTTAAAAAGGTTGATGACCTAAAAGTCCTCAGGTTTATGATAGAAAATACGAGTTACTATCCTGCTTATGATGACTTCATCAAGATGGAGCAATCAGTCGGAGATGATGGGATCGCTTTATATATGGGCGTCCCCGCTGTTCCAATGATCCAGCTTATGAAAACATATATCGGTTGGGTTGATGGACTTTATATGCTATATGATTGTCCAGAAGAGATGGAGAAAACCGCAGACTTGATTACACAGAAGGCTTTGGAAATGTGCGAACTTATAGCTGATTCCCCTGCGATAGTTGTTGAGACTAATGATAATCTTGACGAAAGGACATTCTCCCCGAAACTCTTTGAACGTTACGGATTGCCTTATTATAGACAGATAAGCGAAATTTTGCATAAAAAAGGTAAAATTCTCAAATGTCATGCTTGCGGATTTGTTAAACACCTATTGCCAATGATAAAGGAATCTGGACTTGATGCGATAGAAGCATTTCCCACTACTCCGATGAGTGAACTGACCATAAAAGAAGCTAGAGAAAAGTTAGAAGGCAAAGTCTCAATAATGAGCGGAATACCTTCTGTTATGATGTTTCGCAGAGTTATAAATGACAAGGATTTCAGAGATTATGTGTTGAATTTGCTTGATGATATTCAACCCGGAAATGGCTTCGTCTTAGGTCTAGCAGATAATGTCCCCGCAAATGCAGATTTCGATCGCGTGGCTATGGTATCTCAGATCTTAAACGAATATTATGGTTTTAATTAGCAAAATAAATTTGATAATTACTATGTTTAAAAGTAATAATTTCAAATATTAAGGTTTTTTACAATGAAAATTCTAGGAGGTAATCTGATATGGGAAAATCTGATACAAGTTCAAATCTAGCTGATCTTTATAGCGATATTTTTACTCTTGTGCTTTATCTGCGAGATACTGCTGACTTTGGCGATCCGAAGATACTACACGATAAAATTGATGCTATGTTCAAAAGCATTGAGACGAAAGCTAAACAAATGGGTATCTCGGATGAAGACATATCAGATGCAAAATATGCTGTTTCTGCGCTTGTTGACGAGACAGTTTTATATTCAAATTGGCCACTCAGAAACGTTTGGTTAAATAATCCACTTGTCGTCGAATACTTCAATGATGCTCTTGCTGGCGAGATGTTTTTCGATAGAGTCGAGCGGATCAGGACTGATGACAAAAAGCTAAATGTCCTCGAAGTTTACTATATGTGCCTGATGTTCGGATTTGAGGGCAGATATAAAATTCTAGGACCTGAAGAATTAAAGGCATACACTAACGGAATCCGTGAACAATTGAAATTCAGAACAGTTGAAAAGCTCTCTCCACACTCAGAACCACAGAAGATCGCAATGAGAAAGAGAAGTGTTATCCCAAAGTGGCTTATGTATGCCTCTTATGGATTTGTCTTCTTAGTTGCAATAGTTATTTTCATCATTTTCAAAGTTAAAATGGTCAGTTTAGCCAATTTACTTGCAAGCGGAATATCAAAAGTAGGATTTTAGACATAATTTAAGGGTTATTGATGCCGATTTATCAGCTGAAAGCTTTTTATATATGGAGGGATGGATATGTTTTGGTTAGATTTGTTAAAAAAACTGCCTGCGAAATGGCTTCCAGCGGTCTTAATTTTAATATGGGGCGCTTTCTGGGGAATTGGAATAAAGCTTGGGTTTCATAGAAGACCGATGTTCATATTTGCGATAATAGCAACTATCTTAATTATTCTGGTTTGGGCAGTGCTTTTCATTATCACGTTTATCCGCGTTAAAAAGGACACAAAACGGCTAGCAGATGCAACTGCCGGTGGAAGAGGAAGAATAAAAAATCTTGAAGAAAAACTTCAATTCGCTATAAAAGCCATACGTGAATCAAAGGTCGGCAGGGATGTAGGAAAGGCAGATGCTCAATATGCTATCCCTTGGTATATGTTACTAGGTCCGACAGGATCAGGGAAAACTAACCTGATTATGCGTTCGGGATCGGATTTCAAGCTTCGTGACCCATCTGCAACAGAATTGACGCCTGGACCAACAAGAGATTGTAATTGGCTATTTGCTAACGAAGCTGTCATTATGGACACATCTGGACGTTATATTAATCAGTTAGATAAATCTATTGACAACGCTGAATGGCTTTCATTCCTTGACATTTTACAACGTTATCGCAAAGCCAAACCAATGGATGGGCTTATCATAGCTGTTGACATCAACCGCATAATAAACGCAAAGGATGAAGATGTTGAGAAAGAATCACAAAACATTCGTGACCGTATAGATGACATTGTCGAGAAACTTGGTGTTAGCTTACCTGTTTACCTTATATTTACAAAATGTGATCTCGTCAATGGCTTTATAGATTTCTTTGGCTCTATAAATGCAGATGAGCGCAATCAAATATTGGGATTTTCATTGAATGCCCAGCAACAATCTAATATACCTAGTGCATTCAAAGATGAATGGACGCTTTTATGTAACTCGTTAAAATCTTATGTCCATAAGATAATGACGCCTGAAATAGAGATACAGAAAAGGCGAGGCATATATCTTTTCCCAAGACAATTGGAGCTTTCTTTCAGTAAAATCAATCATTTTGTGTCAACGCTTTTCCGTCCAAGCACATATCTTGATCGCCCTATGCTTCAAGGTGTATATTTGACAAGCAGTCATCAGGAGGCTTCCCCAGTTGATCTTGTTATAAGTGATATTGAGAAAAGTTATAACATTCATATATCTCCTACTGTTTCTGCCCCCGCTGAATCAAAGGGATTTTTCATTAAAGATGTATTTCTAAAAGCCATTTTTTCATCTCGTGGATTTGTAACTCCAACATCAAGGGCAATGAAAAAAAGCTTGGTTAAATGGCTGGTTCCATTGGCAATAGAGATTGTGATACTTGGGCTTATAATAATGGGCATTACGTTTTCCTACGGAAAAAATACAGAGCTTTTAAACAGGGCTGATACTATCGCAAAACAGATAGCAAGTATGGGAAACTCTCCCATTCCGCAATCAATGGTCATTGATCTGAAAAATCAGATAAAGGAATTAAGGTCATTCCATATTTTTCCGTGGAGAGGTCAGCGACATAAGGTTGCGAAAGCACTTGAAAAAAGATTCTTTGTAGATGTGCCATTTAAGGTTGTAAAGGATGTTGGAGCAGGGGAAAAACCTAAATCTTTATATAACGTCGTCATATATGAGCAATCTATGCCGAATGATTTCGTGAAAACCGATAGAGATGGAGAGGCGATATTAAAAGCTTTTAGGGGCAATAATATCTCACAGATCGGCATAAAGATAGATTATAAAGAGACGGGGTTTGGTATAGATAGGGCAAAAATTGAAACGCAAAACAGTCAATCTGAGGTGGTGTTGCTTGAACCGACGTTAATTCTTTCAACGGGCGAGGAATATCGTAAGGTATCGGTTACTTTTTCAAAACTCAGGGTTTTAGTTGCGCAGGTCTATGATGATAAACGTAGTCCTGTTGCTGGCGTCCCTGTTACGATCACCGATCCAAGCTTGGGAATGTCACTTGCTAGTTCGTTTTCCGATGATACGGGAGCAATAAGGCTTGAATTCCGAGCAAAAGATAATTCAGTGTTAAATGTCGATTTCGGTGAGTCAGGAATTAGCTATCCTAGTGTTAAACAGCTTAGGATTGATCCGGACAAATATGATTATACTATGGATGAGATGCTAAGGACAAAGCCCCCTGTTTTTAATCTTGTCGTTGAATCTCCCTCAGATGGGACTAAAACAAGCGAATCGTCCATCACTGTTAAAGGAAAGGTTTTCACGGTTATGAAAAATGCCTCTATGGAAGGGGTCGCAGTCCAGATCGGAGACCAATTAGCGTTTGTCCGCGCAGGGAGTTTTAGCCTTGATAACTATCAATTAAGGGATGGGAAGAACGAGATTGGCATAACAGTAGTCAATGCATCAACAGGTCAGCCGTTGAGTCAAACTATGGTCAGAAGAGTGTCAAAAATCCCATCAGCTCCCGCAGGAGAAGGTCAACAGTTGGCGAAACAAACAGATGCAACTAAGCAAGAAGAAAAGATTACCCCTAGCAAAGATATTACCAAGACTGATACTGGCTCACAGGTTACCAATACTCAACCCACCCAAACCATTGGAATAACCCCACCTAAACCGCAAATTGCGAGAATAGAGATTAATCCTCCTACAGTAAGAATGAAACCGGGAGAGCAAAGGACTTTTACTGCTGTTGCCTATGATAGCTCGAATAAGCCCGTTCCCAACGTGGACATCTCTTGGACGGTCTCTGGTGATATAGGTCAGATAGACAATTCAGGAAATTTTATCGCCAGAAAATCTGGTTCAGGACAAGTTACCGTAGCCTCCGGAAATATAAAGAATAGTGCGAATATCACAATAGCAGAAGCGACGTGGAAGGTTATATCAACTCAAAATAAAGACCTTAAAGATATTTCATTCGTTGATAATAACACTGGATGGTCAGTTGGACGACCATTGCTTATTGCAAAGACATCCGATGGAGGAATAAGCTGGCAATATCAAGTTGATGGCACATCAGGCAAAGTGACATTCTCAGATGGGACGATATTTGGTGCAGAAAAAGTATCCGCTGCATTATGGTCTGTCCATTTTATTGGCGCAGGATCACAAGTTATGGGATGGGCTGTTGGTGAAAAAGGCATAATACTTCATTCTCCTGACGGCAACAAGTGGATACCACAAACCAGTTTTACAGATGATACGCTTTATAGCGTCTATTTCATTGATGCTAATCACGGATGGGTTGTTGGAAGAGAAGGAACTATTCTTTATACAACAAATGGTGGGGCAAGATGGACGAAACAGTCATATATGGATAAGACAACTTTTTACGGTGTCTATTTCCTTGATATTAATAGAGGCTGGATCGTTGGACAAAATGGCACTATTCTTTCCACAACTAACGGCGGGGCGAAATGGAATGTCCAAACCGATCCCAAACAAAAGAGTTTTCTGAGGGATGTATTCTTTACAAGCCCTACGAAAGGCTGGATTGTTGGGACACAGGGTCTGATTATGCATACGACTAACGGCGGTGAAACTTGGATGGTGCAGACAAGCAGGACTATCAACAATATATTTGGTGTTAGCTTTATAAATGAAAACGAAGGGTGGGCTGTTGGCGAAAACGGTCTTATCCTGAAAACAAATGACGGCGGAAGGACTTGGAGCGAAAATAGACTTGGAACACAAAACTTTTTGGGCATCTCAACAACTAAAAGTGGTGGAATATGGGCTATTGGCGGGAAGGGGACAATCGCTTCTTTCACGTTTTAGCACTTAAATCGAGTAAAGGTTGAATAACTAAAATGTAAGGGTCAGCTATTGATCCTTTTAACCTTGAGCCATTCAACCTTTACTTTTGAGACCTGATCCGATAATGCTGTATTTATAAATTAGAAAGATTACAAAAATTTAGTTATGTGAGAGGTGTTTTTTATTAACTCTGATCACTCAAACTCTGATACAAGCACAGGTTCATTTCTCTCAGCACTTTGCTTGACAGCTTCTATTACTGCCATCGTATGACGGACAGACCTTCCACTTGCATCTGGCTGTTTCCCTGTCAAACAACATTCTGCAAATTCCTTGATTTGTATCATCATACCTTGACCTGATGACCCATCGACAGAGACCTCTTTGCCGTTTACAAGGAGTTTATCGCCTGATAAGAATATAGAGCCTTTGCTACCTATGATGAATTGATCATGCGCGCCAACATGGCAGACAACTGTTTGAGATAGGACACTGACCGCACCGTTTTTATGCTTCATTATGGATGTATATGAATCCTTCTGACCTTTGTATAACTCAGTGCTTTCAGTCCCCTGTGAATAAACCTGTACCACTGGCGAATCTAAATACCAATGCAAGATGTCATATTCGTGTGGACCGAAGCAATAAAGCACACAGATACCGCCGATCTCCAAGTCAAGATACCATCTACCGTATACCGAGCCGGGCTGTAATGTGTTGAAATAACTATATCTTCTTCGGATAAGATGACCGACATTTCCGATCTCGCCTTCTGCGATCATTCTTTTTATCGCCTTATTGACAGGATAATGTCTCATCACTTGCCCGACCATCAATATCTTTCCTGCGGATTCGCAAGCATGAATCATATCATCGCACTCTTTGAGTGTTAGAGCCATTGGTTTTTCTACTAGCACATGTTTTCCTGCTTTTGCAGAGGCTACGACCTGTTCTCCATGGACATTATGTGGAGAACAGACAATAACCGCATCTACATCAGGATCAGCAAGCAGATCGTCAAGATTGCCATAGGCTTTTGCGTTATTTTCCTTTGCAACGGCTTCTGCTCTACTGAAATCAACATCCATAACTGCGGATAGTCTGATGTTATCAAGTCCCTTCATCGCGTTTATATGCGCCCTAGCTATCCCGCCAGCACCAATTGTTCCAACAGATATTTTGTCCATATTCCCTCCCATCATATTTTAAGTTCTGTTTTTAAGTTAACGACATTGATGATGTTATCTCTTGATACCATCCCTACCAATTGTCCATTTTCCATAACAGGCAGTTGATATATTTGTTCAACTGCCATCTTCTGCATCACCGTAAAAACTTCCTCATCTGGATGGACATATATAATTTTATCTAATGGAAACATCGCTTCACCTATAGTAACTGTCTCCCATTGACTTTGTGGTATTTCTTTTATCATATTTAAGGTTATGATGCCAACTATTTGACTACCATCAGAGATCGGAAAACATTGATTATTGCTATGTAATATATAATTATCTACTAAACTTCGAACTGTTAAATAGCTTGGCAGAACCATACAATCGCTTACCATAATGTCCCTGACCTTCATACCTTTCAAAGCGTCTTTCAATGTCATCTGACGATAACTTGATGCTGATGCGTTTTCTAAAAACCATCCAATGAAAGCGATCCATATTCCACCAAAAACATCATTTTTAGCGAATATTCTCCAAATACCCCAAAGTATAAATAAGTAGGCAATAACTCTTCCTACAAAGGATGCTGAACGTGTTGCAGTCTTAAAGTTGCCAGTTACTTTCCATATAATTGATCTCAAAATGCGTCCGCCATCAAGAGGGAATCCAGGGATCAGATTAAATACAGCTATTGTTGTGTTGATAATCGATAACCATAGCATCATAGCAGAAAATGGCGTCCTGTTATATCCTGAAACCATACTAAGGAGCCAAAACACAATTGCTATGACAAAGCTTGTCAACGGTCCTGCAATAGCCATCAAAAATTCTGCACTGGGCTTCTTCGGTTCATCTGATATTTCTGCAACACCGCCGAATATGAAAAGCGTTATGCTATTGACAGGAACACCTTTTGACTTGGAAACCAAACTATGGGCTAATTCATGTGCGATTATCGATGCAAAAAATATTACCGCTGTAACGATGCCCATTAACCAATAGATAGATTGTGACCATAAAGGATATTGTCTTGGGAAATAATGAGACCCAAGTGTCCAAACTATCAAGGCAAAGACTACAAACCAAGTGTAGTCTATCCTTATGCTAATACCGAATAACCTTCCAATTTGAAATGAATTTTTCATCACTTATGACCTTTGTTTTTTTCTTAAAATATCTGTTTTTTAGACTATTACCTAATTTATCAGATCGGTAATCTATCGCTTGTAATCATACTACCAAAATTTCATCAACTCGTCAACATTATTCCATTTGAACATTGATTCATTTATGAAAAAACTGATTTGCAAAAAATGATTGACTTTATCCTTGAAATGATATAAAATAATTTTTGTTAAATGACAATTGAATATTGCGATCTCAGGTGCTTAAAAAGATAATAGGGAAAACGGTGAAAATCCGTTACGCCCCCGGCACTGTAATCGGCGACGAAATCCTGAAATGCCACTGAAGATCCTTATGATTTTTGGGAAGGCTGGAGATTAGGATGACCCGAAAGTCAGGAGACCTGCCTGATGATCTTTACTATTCACCTTCGCGGGAAGGCTGGTAGTGATATGTTTATAAAGTTTTATATCCCCGATCCTTCAACGAAGGTCGGGGATTTTTTTGTTTTGGAGGAAATTATGAGAAGATATTTACTTCTGCTAATAACTTTAATATTGTCAGCAACAATATCAGCAGAAGAATCTGATCTTATCAGGCTTGACGACATCATCATAAGTGCAACACGCACACAATCAAGCATTGATAAAATATCTGTATCATCATCTATTATATCAGAAAGACAGATAAAAAATAGCACTGCCAATGATCTCGGCGAACTCCTTAGCGAATCAAACATCATCCAAATACTGGATTATGGACCAGCTTCATTAACTTCTACTTCTTTGCGTGGTAGCACGTCCTCACAAGTGCTTGTCCTTATTGATGGAAAACGGATTAACGATTCTCGCGCGGGCGGGGCAGACCTTGACACGATCCCTTTGAATAACATAGAACGTATTGAGATCATAAAAGGCGGACAATCCGCTATTTATGGTGCCGATGCAGTAGGCGGAATTATCAATATTATCACTAAAAAGCCCGATAAGCTGAACACATATCTTTGGTCTAATCTTGGTTCCTATGGTTTACGATCTTATGGATTAGATTTTTCTGAGAGGACAAAATTCATATCCGGTAAAATGTCATTATCCAAGATCAGTTCTGAATCCGATTTCCCCTTCCAAAATAAATTTGGCGAGGTTCTCACAAGAGAGAATGCCAATTACGATAAAAGAAGCCTATATGCAAAAATTGTCATTAATCCTTTTGAATCGTCTACACTAGATCTGTCTGCAAGTCACTATTATTCTGATAGTGGAAGCCCTGGATATATAGGATATTATACTCCTAATGCTGTCAAGAGGGATAAAACTAACGATCTAACCATAAATTTTGAACACGAGCCAATATCTACGTTTTCTTATAGGCTTATTGCATATAATCGTATGACATTTATGCGATATATAGACCCGACATACCCATATCCAACAGATGACACACATAAAAATAATATCAAGTCCGCAGAATTTCAGGCTTATATAATGAGAAATACAGTGACGCCGATCGTTTTGGGAACGCTCTTTACAGACGAAAATGCGGAAAGCACTGCGATAGAAAACAGAAAACGTCAGACTTTTAGCCTATATGCTCAACAAGAGTTGAACAGAGCCATTGAATTGAGATATCTGAAATCTGTATCCGTATTCCCTGCGATCAGATGGGATTATTATTCAGATTTTCCAGCTGGGATAAGCCCTAAGTTAGGTATTTTATTACCTTTCGGAGGCATATTTACATTAAGATCAAACATTGGAAAATCTTATCGCGCACCTACAATGAACGATCTCTATTGGCCCGATAGTGCGATGACCGCTGGAAACCCTGATCTTAGACCAGAAAGGTCAATTGATATGGATGCAGGGCTTCAGATCAATGTTCGGAGACCGCATAATAGGCTTGGAATTTCACTGTTTAAATTGGGAGCAACATATTTTCAAAGCCACATAACCGATGGGATACAATGGACTCCCGGGCAGGGCGGAAAATGGACACCATCAAACTTTGCGACAATAAATAACAGGGGGATTGAAACAGAAGGTCGTATTCAGTTTTCTCTGTATAATAACCTAGATTTTGTAAGCATTGATTGTAATTACACATTTCTTGATTCCAAAGATGCGTTGGGCAAGCAAATGATGTATCGTCCCAGACACTATTTTGGGTATACCACATACATAGGCAGTGAAAACCTATGGTTCAAAGCGTCGGGGACATATCAAGGCAAACGGTATTACACAAAAGAAAATACCAAGTGGCTTGATCCATTTGCTAGGCATGATTTTCAAGTTGGGACAGAAAGGGGGTTATGGGATGTAGCGAGAATTGGCTTAAGCGTTGATCTGAAAAATGCTTTCAACAAGCAGTATCAACTAATATCGGATTATCCATTACCGGGAAGGGAATGGGTTTTTAAAGTGTATTCGAATCTTAGTATGGAGGAAAAGTAAAATGCGCTTTATTTTTAAATGGACTGTCGTCAGTTTAATATTCGTTTCGCTTTTCTTGAGTTTCATTGGTTGCGGTGAAGAGGAAAGCTTGAAGGATACCATCAAAGTCTCAAAAGCGGTATACGTCATCAACGGGACAGCACAGACGCTTTCTGTGCTTGATGTCGCAAAAGGAGAGATGAAAAATGATGTGTTAGCAGTTGGGAAATGGCCCGCAGACATAAAAGTCTTTGGCGATAAAGCATATATCGTCAATACTGGCGACAATAACGTTCAGATCGTCAATCTTGCAGATATAAAACAATCAGGTTTGATCAATATAGGAGATAACACAGGTCCCGAAAGGATAACCTTTTTAGATGATAAGAAAGCTTATGTAACGTGTTTATATACAAACTCTGTTAAGGCGATCGATCTGCCCTCTGGAAAAGTTACGAAAGATATACCTGTTGGGATAGGACCTATGGGAATAACACTTGCGAGTAAAAAAGTTTATGCCTGTAACTCTGCCTATGATTTTGTGAGCAACTCCTATGGCAAAGGGACTGTTTCGGTTATTGATTCGTCAAAAGATGAGGTAATTAAGACCATAGAAGTAGGTTTAAACCCATTAGAAGCCATAACGGTCGGTGTTAAGGTCATTATTTTGTGTGTCGGTAATTATTCTGATGTGATGGGCAAACTATACATAATAGATAGCTCGTCTGATACCGTAATAAAGACAGTAGACCTTGAGACAACTCCTTCTGGGATCGCGGTTTCTCCAAAAAATATCGCTTATATAACGACCTTTGGTGGACTTATAGCAGTAGACATCAATTCTGGCGTGATGATCCACAGTTCAGGTTCTCCTTTGACAGATTTCGCTGGCGGTTCTGGAATAGCGTTCTCAAGTGATGGCAACGCTTATATTTGCGTTGCTGATTGGCAAGGGGGAGGTAACGACAAACTACTGGTTATGGATGCATCAGAGAAATTGATCGCTACCTATAAAGCCAGTGGTGGGGCTAGCATCGTTGCAGTAAAGGATTAGACAATATCTGAAAGTGCCTTCAGACAGTCAAATCCTGCCATTTTATTCACAGTAGCGGGATAGGCGATTGGATTATGTCTTTCGCCTATCTCATTAATCTAAAACTTCACCGAAAAAACTGTCAAACATATCTTCAAGGTTTTTTGGGATAACTTTTCCATCTAAAAGCATTATAACTTTATCTGTAAGCCTATATGCCTGCGATAGATCATGCGTCGTGAATATGATAGTAGCTTTCTTCTCGGAGTTGATCTTCTTCAATATTTCCTCTATGACCTGAATATTCTTCCTGTCTAAGTTGGCAGTGGGCTCATCCATCAGTAACAATTTGGGCTCTAATACAATAGCACGTGCAACAGCTACCCTTTGAGATTCCCCAGCGGACAACTGTTTGGCTTTACGATGCTCAAATCCACTAAGTCCGACCATTTCTAATGCGGACAACACTTTTGAGTGAATTTCACCTTTTTTGTAACCTCTTACTTTTAATCCATAAGCTACGTTGTTATAAACATTTGTGCGAAATAGGACTGCATTTTGCATAACAAGTGTCATCTGACGTCTTATTTCCAATGACTGCAATTGGTCGATTCTCTGATTGTAAAAATAAATATTACCATCTGTTGGTTTTTCAAGCATATTTATCAATCTTAACAGAGTTGTTTTCCCTGCACCGTTAGGTCCTACTAATGCATAGATCATACCTGATTCAAATTCCAGATGTGCGATGTTCAGTGCTACTTTTCCGTTATAGACCTTTTTAACCTCTTCTATTTTAATCACAATATCGTTCATATTAAATGTCTTTGTCTAGTAGTGATCAGAATTCTTGTTGTTTTCTTTGAGAGAATAGCATATATTTTTTGATTTAAAAATCAGTGCATATCATTTATAATATTTTAGCAACTAGCCAGAATATAAGCAATGATAAATAATTAGATTTGGAAATACTGGAGAGTAAATGAATATGAGTAAAAAACTGACGTCATCGGAGAGAGTATCCTTGGCGCTTAGGCACGAGGAGGCGGATAGAATTGCGATCCAAGATAGTCCTTGGGGAACGACAGTAGACCGTTGGCGAAGAGAAGGTTTGCCAAAAGATATATCCCCAGCAGATTTTTTCGGATATGAATTCGCACACATAGGCGGAGACCTTTCATTTCGCTTTCAATCGACTGTCATAGAGGAAACCGATCAATACAGAATTTACATGGATGCAAACGGTAGGACATTAAAAAGCTGGAAGAATAGCACATCGACGCCGATGCTCATCGATTATACCATTAAAACAAGGGAAGATTGGGAGAGAAATAAACATTTATTGACACCGACGCGAGATCGGATCAATTGGGAAGCGGTAGCTAATTCATATAGATACATAAAAGAACGTGGACTGTTTCTCTGTTATTCGGGTAGCGTTGGCTATCAGGCGACAACAGGCAAAATTCATCTTGAAAATATGTTGATGGCAATGGTATCAGACCCAGAATGGATAGGAGATGTTATAAATACAGGAGTTGAGCTTGCACTTGGTTTATTTAAGATGTTTATCGATGAAGGATACAAATTTGATGGTTATTGGTGTAGCGATGATCTAGGATATCGTAATGGTCTTATGTTCTCTCCGCAAGAGTTCCGCGATCTTGTTATGCCTGCACATAAGCGAATGTGCGATTTTTGCCATGAGAACGGTATTTTTGCCATATTGCATTCCTGCGGAAACTTCAACGAAGTCGTCCCTGATCTAGTGGAACTTGGATGGGATTGCCTTCAACCGCTAGAAGTGAAGGCGGGAATGGATGTCATAGACCTAAAACGCAAATACGGCGATCGTATTGCTCTTATGGGGGGGATCGATGTCCGTGTGATGGCTGATGGAACTGATGAGGAATTAGAGGAAGAGATAAGCAAAAAGATCACACTTGCCAAACAAAATGGCGGATACATTTATCATTCTGATCATTCTGTGCCTGACAATGTCAGTTTTGATCGCTATAAGCGAGTTATGGAGCTTGTTAAGCGATATGGAAGTTATTCAACAAACAAGGGGACAAAGATATTGACAAATTGAAGAAAATCTGGTAGCATTTAATTAGTAAGCTATGAAAGAACAACTAGGAGGATGATATACGATGCTCAATTCTACCCAAAGGAAAAAAATAATCTTTGCGAAATCAGATTCAGATGATCAGAATGGAGACTATATTGTAAATAACAAATATAAAAGCACATATTTATATTTTGCAACAATTAAGTCAAAGTCAAATAATGAAGATGGTCATTATATTTATTTGTCTGGCTATGGTCAACAAGCCTCTGAACTTCTGGATAAATATATAGAAAATCAAGTTGAAGATAATGAAGAAGTATTTGCAGAATTAGATAATTTTGTCCAAGAAGCAAATTCAACAATTGGTTATTCGAAATATATCACTTTTGAAAACGATTGTATATATGTATCAACTTTTCAAAATGGCATTGGTATATCACCGGAAGATGAAGCAGGAGCTAAACGTTGGTCAGTAAGAGGTAGAAGACGCAGGATTAAACCAATATCTATTATCGGCACTGACTTGACTGATGGAATGGATATGGATGTGGATGCAGAAGAGGAATTTGATCTCAGCGAAGAAATTGATGAAGCAGATCTAGATAGCGATGAGTAACGATGGTTGATAAGATTTTAACCGGGATTTCGAGTGTCATCAGTTAGAATAAATCAGATGGTTGCGTTTATCAAAATAAGGAAAGTCTGATCTTTGAGCTAATATCTGATCATTAGTGCATTCTCTTGTTAAAAGACCTATTAAGTATGTTAACTGTATTAGCTCCCTTTCCATACACTTCTTATTCATTATCTCGTCTGAATTCAATAAATTCTTAAAGTATTTGATACTCTCATCTATTTTTATCCTACTATTATTCCACATACATTCATAAGAATTTTTTATCTGGTCTTATATCTGATCGCCAGTTTGTGGCTGTTGATTAACCGTGATCGATATGTTATAATTGTGGCAAAGAGGAAATTTCATCCATAAATCGTTAAAAATACGGAGGTATTGATATGAAGATTGCCATAATTCCAACAACTGGTGGAGAAGACCCTTTTCGTGGTATGGAGATTGCGGTTCAATTAGGAGTTGAAGGCGTCCATATACCAGCTTATGGAGGTAAACTAAATCTAACCGAGAGATCTCGTGAAGAACGTCTAAAAATAAAGGAACGTATCAAGAGCTATGGGCTTGAAGTCTCTGCACTGATCGCTTGGGGAGGAGACGTAGACCTTGGGGAAGAGAAAAATCTCCGTCAAAATATAGAATGGGGAAAAAAGATAAATGAAACCGCTGTTGATATGGCAAATGGTCTTTGGATGGCTCACGTTGGGATAATGCCTGATGATGAATCACATCCAAAATGGGCTAGGTTCGTTGCAAGCCTAAAAGAATTAGCTCAACATGGTGAAGAGGTAGGTGCGATTCTTGCCTTGGAAACCGGTCCCGAACCACCTGTAATATTGAGAAAAATGGTTGAAACTATTAATAGCCCAGCAATTCGCATAAACTTTGACCCTGCTAATCTATTGCTTTGGCCTCCAACAGTCTACAAGAGAAAAGGAATACCGTTTAACTATGATGAGGCGATGGAAAATTTTGACCCTGTTAAAGGGCTCAAAGTGCTTATCCCATATGTAGTCCACGCACATGCCAAGGATTCAACACTTTCACCTGATGGCAAGGCAATGGAAGTCCCTCTCGGGACGGGAATGACTAACTGGCAGGCTTTACATCAGATATTTAAAGAAAATAACTATCAAGGTTATTACGCTATTGAACGAGAAGTCGGCGAAAAAGCTATGGAGGATGTAAAGAAAGCAGTTGAGTTCCTGAGAAAACTTGAATAGATCAAACAAGTTGAATGTGAAAGAGAAAATGCAAGGAAAATTAACATTGATTTTGTATCAGTTAATAGATATAGCTTTGAAAATGGAGGAAAGTATCTATGTCAAACATACCAAGACCAGAATATCCTCGTCCACAATTCGTTAGGAATGAATGGCTTAATCTCAATGGGCTATGGAATTTTGAAATGGACCCAGGGCGATCTGGCGTCCAGAGAGGGCTAATGAATGCGAACAATCTTTCAGAAAAAATCCTCGTCCCCTTTTGCCCAGAAAGTGAGCTATCAGGTATAGGATACAAAGACTTTATGCCTGCAGTTTGGTATATGAAAAACGTCAGAATCCCCGATGAATGGGCTGGCAAGAGAATACTGTTGCATTTTGGAGCAGTCGATTTCTTCGCACGTGTTTGGGTCAATGGGAAAGAAGTCGGATCACATAAAGGGGGATATACACCATTTGCTTTTGAAATTACTGATTTAGTTCAAAGTGAAGATAATAAAATAGCGGTATATGTAGAAGATGATAATCGTTTCTCTGGACAGGCTCGTGGAAAACAATGTCCTGACTTTTACTCGCGTGGATGCGATTATACTAGGACAACAGGTATTTGGCAAACCGTATGGATAGAAGCAGTTCCTCGTGTCTATATAGAGAATGTAAAACTCACACCAGACCTAGATAACGGTAGATTACTTATTGAGGCAAAGCTCAACGGAAATACAAAGGGTATGACCCTAAAAGCCCAGGCGTTTGCGGATGGCTCACTTGTTGGCGAAGCACAAACATCTTGTTTCTATACAAATGCGACAACTTATATTGAATTAAAAGACGTGCGATCATGGTCGCCCGAAGACCCTTTTCTGTATGATCTGAAACTAACCCTCGAGAACGACGTTATCATCATTGATCGTGTCGATTCATATTTCGGCATGCGTTCAATTAAGATTGAAAATCCTGCTATATTGCTAAATGGCAAACCGGTATTTCAAAGGCTTGTCCTTGATCAAGGCTTTTATCCGGATGGGATTTATACTGCTCCTAGTGATGATGCGTTGAGAAATGATATTAAACTATCTATGGACGTCGGCTTCAACGGCGCAAGGCTTCATCAGAAAGTTTTTGAACCTCGCTTCTTGTATTGGGCAGATAAGATGGGCTACCTAGTTTGGGGCGAATATCCAAATTGGGGACTGAACCACTCCTCAAAAGAAACCATTGAACAAGTATTGTCTAACTGGCTTGAAGTACTTGACAGAGATTATAATCATCCTTCGATTGTTGGCTGGTGTCCTTTTAACGAAACTCCGGGCAATCAAAATCCAGAACTTTTGCGACTAATATATAGAGTTACAAAAGCCTATGATCATACTAGACCGACTATTGACACAAGCGGATATGTCCACGTTGAAACCGATCTATACGATGTCCATAACTACGATCAAAATCCCGAGACGTTTGCCAATGCTTTCCGACCTTTGGCAGAGGGGGGTAAAGCATGGCAGAATTCGCCTGACAGAGATGCTCCTTATAAAGGTCAGCCATATTGGGTAAGCGAATATGGTGGGATATGGTGGAATCCGAATCAAAAGGATGATAAAGGCTGGGGATACGGAGGAATCGCAGGCAGACCAAAGAGTGAAGAAGAATTCATAGAAAGGTATAGAAAACTGACTGAAACACTGTTGAACCATCCAAAGATGTGTGCTTTCTGTTATACTCAACTCTATGACATTGAACAAGAAGTCAATGGCATCTATTATTACGACCGAAAACCTAAGTTCGATCCAACAAAGATAAGAGAAATAAACACACAAAAAGCAGCAATTGAAAAATAACATCGGAGGTGATAAATGCACAAAACAACGTTAGCTCCTAAGTCTCCACATCTTATGAAAGTAACTGATTGGCTAGAAGAATTAGCGAATGAAAAAAGTCACTTAACTGAACATCTATATGAGATATATGGAGAAGATCAAGAGACCGTAAATAACAGAAAGCATATCATCACTAGGGCTCTTGAACGTTATGGCGATATCTATGGGCTCAATAGCGAGGTCTTGATCGCAAGGACGCCATGTAGGATAAATCTTCGCGGTATGCATTCTGAAATGCAACACGCAACTCCAAACTATCTGACACATGCCAGGACAATGGTCATAGTTGCAGGCAAACGTGATGATGATATTGTCGAACTGAATAACGTTGAACAAGAAAGGTTCAAAAAGAGGCAATTTTTTATATCAAAAGAAATGGAAAAAGGCGATTGGGGAACATGGGTTAACTATATAAACAGCAAAGCGGTTAGAGAATCCATAGAATCAAATCGTGGTGATTGGGCTAATTATGTTAAGGCTTCTGTCTTAAAAATCCAGGATAGCTTTCCGGATAGAAAATTGAAAGGTATGAATATCGTTGCTTATGGAGATGTGCCAAGGGGCAATGGTATGGCTTCTTCATCTACATTGGTTGTATCATCCGGATTAGCATTTATGGCGATCAACGATCTGTCGATGGATAGGCGGGAATTGGTCATAAATCTTGGACAAGGCGAATGGTATGTCGGAACAAGAGGCGGTTTTGGCGATCACGGCGCAATGCTCTTTGGAAAACGCGGGCATATAATTCATAGTGTATTTTTGACTGTTGAAGAAATGAACCCGGAATATATAGCCTTTCCAAAAGATTATCAGGTCGTTATCATAAACTCATACAAAACGTCAACTAAATCAGCGGAAAGGCTTTTCGCTTACAATCAGACTATGTTTGCGTATGATATAGCTATGATCCTGATAAAAGACATTCTGAGAAATATGAATCTTCCAAATGATGTATTGGAAAAAATCAACTTTTTAGGACAAATAACGCCAGAACTGATCGGTTGTGACAGGATATATGAGCTTTTAAGAAATCTTCCAGAGAGCATATCAATAGATGAACTGAAGAGACGTAACTCAATCACGGATTTAGATAAAAGGCTCGATAGATTCTTTGGTCAATTAAAAGAATATCCAAAATCCGTCGATGTGCGCGGTCCTGCATTATGGGGCATAGCGGAATCAGAAAGAAGTAGGGCTTTTGCTGAACTGATAAAAAATGGTGAGATCAAGAAAGCAGGCGAACTGATGTATATAGGTCACGATGGAGACAGGATGTTCAAGTTTGATGGCAACGGCAAACCTAAAAATTTTATAGCAAATAAAGTGACAAATGAATATCTTGATCGGTTGATTGATGACATAAAAAGTGATGACATCATTAGAAGGCAAGGAGCACAGCTAGCAAACCAACCTGGAGATTATGACGCAAGTAGTTATGAGCTTGATATGATCGTTGACATTGTCAAAAGCATAAATGGTTCAATTGGCGCGTCTTTAACAGGTGCAGGTTTTGGTGGAAATGTGCTAGCTATTGTTGAAAAAAATGACAATGTCATAAACGAGCTTAAAAATGCTATCTTTCAGCAATATTATGAATCCTGTGAGTTGGATGAGCTAAATTGGTTTGAAAACGACCGCTCAGTAAGATCAGCTTTTGGCGATGGTTTTGATGACGTTAAAGAAAGAATAAAGGAGATCGTTCGCAGAAAGCAATCTGAAAAATCTGGAATGAAAAAAACAGACTTGGAGTTCCTAGAAAATGTGCAAAATAAAGTAAACACATTGCACAAAGAGGGCAAGGTTAACAGGGAAATTATGTTCATACCGGCAAACTATTATAAAGACGGAGTGGTCGTCAATGTGACAACAGATAACGCAGATGTGATTTAAAAATTTTACAGCCCTGCAGCAACTATAAAAGTCACCACAGGGCCGAAAGGCAAGGGGTAGCACTAACAATAAATAGCAATTTATATGCCAAATTTAAAAAGTGTTTATGCCATCAGAAAAATAAGGACAAACACAAATTCCAAATCTCACAAATGCAGTGTTTATAAGGCATTATCTGAAATGAGTTGTTAGTACAAGAGATTTTGTTTTTTATATGTCGGTATTTTTTTATCGTTGTCGATGCAGGGCTTTTGTTCCAAAATTTAACAATAATATATAAAACATTAAATTAGATGATTTTATATAATGTTCCAAAATGATACAATGACCAAAATTGTGTTAAATGTGCTCTTTGCAGTTATCAATTTAATTTTAATAACGTCCATATACGCTAAATATGATAATCGTCTTTATGGGAGGTTTGTGATGTCCAACATAATAGTTAATGAGGCAGATAACCAAGACCCTGAACCGGGCTTGATCGGAGAACGTCCTTATGAAATGAAAGATAGAAAAGAAGAGAGACTCCCATTCATCGATTTTTACGATGTTTCAGGCTGGCTAGTTGAGGGAAAGGACGCAGAAGGTTGGCTTTATCTGTCGCAAGAGCAAAAACTATATCACGATTATTGCGCGAAACTCGTATATATCAGCAGAGGGGAAGACCCAACTTTGCTTGTCAGACCAGAGAAACCGATAATTATACCTGATCCTTGGGACAGTGTGAACTTTTGGAATTATGGTAACAGTTGGGGATGGGCACCTGATCCTAGCACACCTTTTCTATATGTATCAATCGTGTTAATGGATGCAGATGATAGGGAATTTGAAATAAACATGGGAGTTATGAATTATAAATACTGGTTTTTGATGAACGGTCGTCTGCATAATGAGATCAAACGTCCTGCAAAATTTGTCGGATTTAAATTTACAAATGCCAAAAACAAAGATAAAAGGGTAATTTATTTAGGACCTTGTTATTTCTTTAAGGAAGAGCTTAAACCTCTCACTTTTGAACCTTTTCCAGAGAAACTGCCTTTTCCAACTAGAGAAGAGACAATCCTGCCTACGAATAGGACAGTTAATTATAAAAACTTGGTTAAACAAGAGGAAAATAAAACATTTTTTGAATATATCGGCGAAGATTGCATTATAAAATATTGTTGGACACCGGTTGATGGGACGTTAAACGATATCGAACTAATATGGAACGATAGGGTTATAAAGCCTTGTGGGAATGGCGGATTTTCGCTTGTTACGTCAAAGGGGAATATCCCTGCAAGCGATAGATCAGTGAAGCGAAATCTAAAAAGTTTGGAATTAACGGGAGATAAATTAAAGGCTATATGGAGCTTTCAGGTTGATGGTGTTCAAACTGATGTTGAGTATCGTATTTATATCAAACAGAAATCTCTAATTGTGGAGATGGATGCACAAGAACCGATTATTGAGAGGATTTCACTAGGACGGGCAGAAGGAATAGGTAAGGGAAAGTTGTTTAAAATTCCATATCTAACCTATGGCGGAAGCGACCCCAGGGTATTATATGCAGATGGATTATTTTTCTTCAATCAATTTGATTGGTATGTTTCCGACGCATCTATCCTTTATGGAGGATCAGAGCTTGGTGATAATTGGGCTGTTTATAACGGCGGAGCTCAATACATCCCAAAAACTGATGGGAACAGAAATCTTGTACACGAAAGGTTATTTATTAACATTTCACCTGATTTTAGCGAGGTTTTGCCGACTATTGCTAACCCAAAATCTCCGATGAAAGAGGAACAAGGCGATAGACTATGGAGGGTCAAATTTGGCGGACAAAGCCAGGCAGAATTGGCGGAGGCGGAATTATTGCGGAGATATGGCTGTGAAAAGGTCAGTATAAGGTTTCACGAAGATTCTTGGCGTGATGAGGGCGAAAGCTTCACGTTTAGGCTCAATGCAGCACCAAAAAAGGGCGGGGATAAGGGGTTGAAAGATTTCGTATCTGCTATCAAATCGCTTGGTTGGAGGATCGGTCTTTATACCAATTATACCGATTTCGCACCTGTTAACAGCTATTGGAATGAAGATTGGGTCAGCAGATTACCTAATGGCGATTGGCAAAGGGCTTGGATGAGATGCTATGCACCTAAACCGATGATAGCCGTTCAGATGGAGGCAATACTTGCGCCTCAAATACAGGCAAAATTTGGCGAAAACCATAGTTATTGTGATGTCCATACCGCAGTTAGCCCATTTTCTAGGGTTGATTACGACTATCGTGTCCCGGGCGCAGGAACCTTTCGTAGGACGTTCGAATGCTTTGGAAGACTTTTGTATAACGAGAAGTTTGCACATAAAGGTCCTGTCTATTCCGAAGGCAATAACCATTGGTGGTATGTCGGACTTACTGATGGCAACTACGCACAGATAATAAGCCCTAATCCTTCAAAAGAGCCTTTATTAGTTGATTTTGATCTGCTCAAAATGCACCCGCTTAATATGGATGCAGGTATGGGGGCGCCTGATATGTTTTTCAGACAAAATCCCTGGGACATTGACCAATTCATCGCTACAACTTTGGCTTATGGACATATAGGATTTATGTATTGGTCTGATATGGCTGGAACATTGAAAATATATTATATGATTCAACAGATTCAAAGCAGATATACACTTATTCCTGTCAACAAAATTGAATACGAACGAGATGGAAAGATGCTCAATACTTCACAGGCTTTGACTTTAAGTGATAATCCTGATACAGACCGTGTTCATATCATATATGAAAATGGGACTGAAATATGGGTCAACGCATCAGACAAATTATGGATTGTGAACTCCAAAGGAAAAGAATATAAATTGCCAAAATGGGGCTATCTAGCTGTAAATAATTATGATGGGCTTCTTGCTTATTCTGCTATCGTCAATGATCGTCGTGTTGACTGTTGCTTTGGTACCGATCAATACTACGTAGATAGCCGTAATGAGCACGTATCCTTTGGAAAAATAGCAGTCGACGGTAGTGCTGTATTGAAGAAAGATTATGGTAAATGGTGGATCATTCCAACAATTAAATGCAGTGTTTTCGCATTTGATCCTTCTATTATAGGGATGGGAAAGGATATAGAAATAATAGGATATGATCAAAACGGAGCAATTGTCGGAAAGCCTGAGACAAAGTGGGTTGATGATTTATTACATGTTCAAATAGATACGCTTCCTGCTTTCAAATATGAAATAAGGCTATATTAACAATTAATATCCTCATGAGTTTGTAAAACTTTAAGAGAAATAACATAGATAACCTTATATAGGGTCTCTCTTTGTGAAAATTTCAAAAAACATCAATGGCTAATATACTTGTTATAGCAAAATGGTATCCAAATGATGATGATCCGACAAAGGCTATATTTGTAAAGGAATTTGTCAAAGCTAAGGCTCTTTATAATAACGTAATTGTAGTTCACAGTGAATTGACATCTACTAGAAGACCGAAATTTCCTTTTGAGATTATCGATCGTTATGAGGATGGAATAAGAACGATAAGGTTTGTATATAAATGTTATCCTTTTAAGCTTCACCGAATTATAAATATCATTGGTTGGATTTATTGTCTACATAAAATCAGAAAAGAAAATATAAGACCAGACATTATACATTTTCAGGAATATGATGCGAGCATACCAGCATTTATATATGCTAAGAGGGAAAAAATTCCATTAGTTATAACAGAGCATTATTCAGGGTTTGTTAAAAATTCCTTGTCGTTCTTTGCGCGTTTTATTGCTAAGATTATATTTAGAAGGGCGACAATTATACTACCTGTAAGTAATTATCTTGAAAATTACCTTTGTAGGTATGCCCCAAATGTGAGATTTGAGGTTATCAACAACGTTGTTGATGTGAGTTTATTTAAACCTGTTCCTGTAAAAGTGAAAGGCAAGGATGAAGCAAAGGAGATAATAACAGTTGCACGTTTAGTAGAAAGCAAAGGTATAGAATATCTTATAAAGGCGCTTAATATACTTAAAAACACAAGAGAGGACTTCATTCTTAACATCATCGGAGATGGGGATTTGAGGGATAAACTTGTTAATATGGTTACGGAGTTTGGTTTAGTGAAGTTCGTTAAATTTTATGGAACACTACCAAAATCAGAAGTTGCTGAATATATGTCAAAATCAGATTTCTTTGTCCTTCCAAGTATTTTTGAGACCTTTGGTGTTGTTATCATAGAAGCTATGGCTTGCGGAAAACCAGTTGTTGCAACGAATGTAGGAGGACCAAAAGAGACAGTAACTCCACAAACTGGAATCCTTGTAGAACCTGCAAATCCCAATGCATTAAAGGATGCAATTGAATATATGCTTGATAATTATTGGAAATATTCATCAGAGGACATATCGAAATACGCCTTTGAGAACTACAGTTATGAATCTATTGGGCAAAAGCTTGGTCAGATATATAGAGGGGCAATAAGGATCAAAAAGGTTGAAAATAATTAGTAAGAAGTGTTTTATTATTGGAGACAAGGTGGGGAAATTTGAAAATAGTTATTTTATGCACATATTTTCAGCCTGAGCTTGGATATCGTGAATACTATTATGCACGTAACTTAGCAAAACTAGGTCACGAAATTAACGTTATAACTTCAAATCGAGTTCTTTTTTTCCCTGGTTGGGAAAACATAGCACAATCTCTAGGGTGTGACATCTCTCGTTATAAAGGAACTGGCAGTTCACAGATGGATGGTTTTGTTATAAATAGGATACCGACTTTGTTTGAATACGATAGATTTGTTATTCCTCGTGGTATGAAGAGGCTTTTGTGTAGCATAGGACCGGATATTGTCCATATAATAGAGAATGGCTTTGCATTTAGCTTTCCAGCAGCGTTCTATAAAAAATCTTTTGGTTATAGACTGGTATATGAAATAGAATTTTCTCTTGCACCAACCCATTTAACAAGAAGTAAAGAGTACTATGAATATTACTTTGTCAAAAAACACATAATCAAGTATATGACCAAAAAAGCTGATAAATTGAATATATGCACAGAACAAGTATATAATTTCTTTTATAATCACATAAGTGAATCAAGGGAAAAGATTAATCGTATGGTATTGGGTGCTGATCCAGAATTTTTTTATGAAGATCATAACGAAAGATTAAGTATGAGAAACATATTGAACATTGCTGATGATGAAGTTTTAATTGTGACTTCGGGCAAAATAGAATCTCATAAACGTTATGATGTCATTATCAAGTCTATTAGTTCTATAAAAGATAAATATCCTAAAATCAGATTCCTAATCGTCGGAAGTGGGACAGAAACTGCGATCAAAGGGATATTGGATTTAGCAAAAAAAGAAAGCATTGGAAAAAATATAATACTAAAGCCGTTTGTGAATAAAATTGATTTAAGGAAATTCTATAACGCATCCGATATAGGAGTATGGACACAAGCTACTATAACAACATTAGAAGCAATAGCTTGTGGTTTACCTGTAATTATCCCCAATACCCAATCGACTGCACATTTAGTAGATGATGGAAATGGTTTGTTGTATGAATATGCTAATGTAGCACAACTTGTCGACTGCTTAGAACACTATATGTCATCTGAAAATCGTAAAATGGCTAAAATGAGGGCTTTAGAGGCATTTAGGAAAAAATATAATTACCTCACACTAGCAAAACAACTTGTAGACAATGTTTATTCAGTAGATTCCAAAAAATAATGGATTTCTTCTTTCTTACTTTTATATTCCTGAAATTAACTAAAAACTAATAATTGCCAAATTATGAGGTCTTTTATTATATTCTGGATATTGCTTTTTATAATTTCAATGCACACTATGCCTAGAACGCTTGAGACTCTTCAACACAGTCCTATCGATAGCTTTCGTTTAATTAGGATCGTCTCAATGGCAGTTACCGCAATCTGGATTATGTATCCCTTATTTGGTCTAAGATATATTGAGCTAACTTTCAGACCACCCTTATTCTACCTTTTCTTATATGTCATTTTGGCTTTTGCATCATTAATAAACTCACCTATGAAGGCATTGACATTATGGAAAAGCATTGAAATTCTTGTTGACATTGGTTTGTCTGCAACGATAACGGTTATCTTTTTAAACAGGGGAGCAAAAAAATTTCTCACGATTAATACGATCTTTCTTTGTTCTATGATAACCATAATGGAAATAGAGGCTTTAATCGTGCCTGACTTGGCGTTCAGATGGTATAATGAAGGGATATTTCGTATGCAATTGGGAGGAGTTTTGCCGAGTATGAACCCATCCATTTTTGGATATATTGCGGCGGTTGCTGGCACAATGTCACTGGCGAGCCTCTTATATGCTGAAAGGATGCAAAAGCTATTATATAGTTTTTTCTTTGTATCATCTACGATAGGAACGATTCTGAGCCATAGCAGGACTGCAATGGTTGCATTTGTTGTTGCAATTATGTTTGTGCTTGTCATAAATCGTAAAATTTTCATCGCATTGATTGTTCTTTTATTATCAATTTTGACCATCTTCATCATTCCTCAAACCAAATTATATTGGATGAGACAGCAAGATTTAGACATAATAAGGAGTATGACTGGAAGAATACCATTTTGGCCCTTAGTTTTGCAAACTTCAAAAGAGTCGCCTATTTATGGTTATGGTTTTTACGCTGCTCAAAGATTTATGTTCAACTCGGATACAACTGACAATTTTTTCCTTGATATATTTATTGGGCTTGGTTTTTTAGGCGTATTTGTTATGACAGTATTGCTTATTAGTGTGTGGAGGAGTATAATTATTATTACATTAAACGCACTTAAATCCAGAAATAGACTATATATGGAGATCGCATCTAAATTACTCGGAATGCTTATTGTCAGCAGTATCGTTGGCTTAACAACTCGTGGATTCTCAATTCACAGTGAATCCTTTATGGTATTTATTACAATAGTTGTAAGCATTGTTATAATGAAATACGGAGTGGTCGATGATACAGAAGAGGAACCATTGACACAAGATGAGAGTTTAATAGCTCAAGAAAACCCAACAAAGGTGTAAAGTGAAACCTAACATTGTCAACTTATTTAAGCAAAATTCACTTTTAATTCCCGATCATTTAATATATTTTGTCGTTGTGATAGCATCTATTCTCAGAATATCCATGATATTCATAGTTCCCACGTCAGAGGACACAACTAACGTTTGGCCTATGACAAAGAGTATCGTTGATAATCTGATATCAGGGAGAGGATATTCAATAGATGGCAAAAATCCCGATCTTTTCATTTTTCCTGTCTATCCGATTTTTCTGGCATCTCTCAGACTTTTACATATATCATTCTTTTATGCGAAGATAGTGCAATGTTTTGTTGCAGGTTTTATCTGTTTAGTTATATACCATATAGGAAAACGTATCTTCAATGAAAAGATTGGTCTATTAGCCGGATCATTATGGGCTGTCTATCCATACTCAGTGATGCATTCTAAGGCGCTGGATGACTCGACTTTAATGACTTTATTCGTAGTTTTAACTATATTTATAACTATAATGTTTATGGAGAAAAAAAGTTTCTTAAATGTTATGTTACTTGGGCTATTCTGTGGTCTAACAACGATGATCAGGAACACGTTTATTGCTTTCATACCGTTTCTTTTTGTATGGTTAGTTTACTACCTAAGGTTAAAATATTGGAACTACCTTGTAATATTTTTAATATCTATGTTTGTAATAATTATGCCATGGATAATGCGTAACTACATATACACTGGTCATATCGCTTTGTCAACTCACGGCGGAGGAGCCTTTTGGAGCGCTAATAATCCCTATATAAACTCGCTATTAAAGGCTAATTTAAATCAAGACTATCTCTACAAAGTTAAAGATATAGCCACGCCCATTGAATATGAAAAGGAAAAAGAACTTTACAATGAAGCGGTAGATTTTATTAAATCTAATCCAAAGATGTTCATCGAAAATATTTTTCTCAGATTATATTATTTCTATGGTTGGAAATATTATTTCAGGCAGGTTCCAGACCCTGAAACTGGCTATAAACATCCTCCTTTATCTTTGGAAAATATAGAGGAGATCAGAGCAGAAGCGGATCGAGTTTATTCTCAGCCTCTTTATCGGTTACGTAGTATTATGTATTCAATATCGTTTTTTCCTCTGTTTTTATTAGCGATAGGAGGATTCTTCATTTCCTCTATTAAATCAAAGTATCATCAGCTTACTTTGATATTTATAGTTTCGTTTACATTGGTTCATATCCTGTCAATAGCTAACATAAGGCATCGTCAGCCAATTGACGCATTATTGACTTTATATACGGCTAATTTCATATTTTGGATAATTGCTAAATTATCGTATATATTCAGTCACCATAAATAAGAGGAGAATTGTTTTATGAAGGGTATAATTCTCGCGGGAGGAAAAGGAACAAGGCTATATCCATTAACAAAGGTCACAAATAAGCATCTTTTGCCGGTAGGGAGAGAGCCTATGATTTTTAACCCGATTAAGCAACTTATCTCTGCTGGCATAAAGGATATTCTGATTATCACAAGCACGGAACACATGGGCGATATAGTTAATTTGCTAGGTAGCGGAAAGGAATTTGGAGCGGAGTTCACTTATAAAGTTCAAGAGACGTCAGGCGGTATCGCTGATGCTTTAAGGCTTGGTGAAGGTTTTGCTAATAAGGAAAGGATCGTGGTTATCCTTGGCGATAATATCGCTGTAAGGTCTATAAAGCCATACGTAGAAAATTTTAAAAAACAAGAAAAAGGCGCAAGAGTATTGATAAAAGAGGTTAGCGACCCTACTAGATATGGTATCGCAGCACTAGACGAGGAAAAAATAATTGAGATACAAGAAAAGCCTGATTCACCAAAGACCAATTTTGCAGTAATTGGATACTATATGTATGATGAAAAAGTTTTTGATTTTATAAAGCGTCAGAAAATCTCTGAAAGGGGCGAGTTCGAAATAACCGATGTTAATAATGAATATATAAAGATTGGCGAGATGCAATACGATATATTAGAAGGCGATTGGACAGACGCAGGAACATTTGAATCTTTACAAATTGCCAATGAAATGCTTCTTAACTGCAACAATGAGATAATTTTATAAAGAAAAACCTTTAAAAATCAGACGAAAGGCAAAAAATAATGAAGAGAAATATATTCATAAATACATTTGTAAATACAAAAATTATCATTTTACTAATCATTATATGTCCTTTGTTATTCATCTGGCAGGGATTGGATTTCACAGATACCGGTTATTATCTGACAAATTATCAACAGATTCTCAATGATCCAAAAAGCGTTAGTTATAGTTTTGCTATCTGGTTGACGGACATAATTGGGGGAATTTGGATACTTCTCTTTGGAGATTCATTAGGATTGTTAGGAATAAATATTGCCGGTGTTTTGGTCATATATGCAACTACTTTTCTGTCTTATTTACTGCTCAAGCCTTATGTTGATCGCAAATATCTACTTGCTGGATTACTACTTACTTTTTTATATACTAAATGGGTTATGCCACTATATTACAATAACCTTACTTCTCTTTTCTTTGTCGCTTCTGCGTTTTTTTTAGTTAATGGACTTAAAAATAATAGAAATTGGCAAATTTTCATCTCTGGTCTGATATTGGGGTTGAACATATTCATTAGACTTCCCAATATTTTAGGCTTCATTTTAATATCTGGTATTTTCTTCTATGGTTACATTAATAAGACTGAGGTCAAATTGCAAGTTAAACAAGCAATTAGCTTTATTTTAGGATATATACTCGCAATTTTGCTTGTCATTGTTGCTATGAAAATGTTAGGTCACTATGAAATTTTCTTAAACAGTATATACACAATTTACGAGATCGGAGCTGACAAAGAAAGCCATCACGGTATCATTAAAATTTTAGAAATAAACATCATGCAATATTTACATTTAATTATGATTTGCTGTGTTGGTATTCTGTTTGTAATTATAGTATCAATGTTTATCTCAATATTAAAGAAACCACACACATATTATAATATATTATTAGCCGTAGCAAGTGTCGGTATAATTATATTGGCATTATTAACCTTGGAAGAGCCATATCATCGGCTCAACCTTATGGTTACAGGTATTCTATATTTGGTATTGATAAGTTATATAATCAATCTCAAGAAAGGTGACAATGTTTTTAGGCTCATATTATTTGTTGGACTTCTTATACTCTTCATAACTCCAATTGGTTCAAACAATGGTATAAGAAACTCGGTCTATGGAATGTGGATACCAATACCAATTGTGTTTGTTTATGCATTTAGATTAAGGAGAATAAACGCAGAATTTGTAACAGAGAGTGATTTTGCTACAATTCGATGGATAAGGATTAACTTAAATCCTGAGAAGGTCGCCCTACTAAGGAGTTGTGTTATCACGTCATTTATCACATTATCATTGGTCTGGTGTTTTATATATACATACAGAGATAGTCCGAATCGAGTGGAAATGCGATATTCAGTGGAACATCCTCGTTTAAGGGGAATTTTTACGACCAAAGAAAGATCAAGAGTAGTGCAGGAACTATTAGATGAAATTAATAAATATGTAAAAGAAGATGATTATCTACTTGCGTATAATGGTATACCAATGATACACTTTTTAACCAAAACAAGACCTTATCTATATAATTCTTGGATAGATGGAATCCCTAGTTATCAACTAAAGCGGATGTTAGACAACGCAATTGACGAGAAAACTGAATTACCAGTCGTTGTAAGGGCTAAATTCGAAACATCTCAATTTCACTGGCCAAAGGTAAAAATTAAGGTTTTATCGAAGACACGAAAAGAAACTGGGATTATCATAGAAGACTTCCTTATACAGAACAAATACTCTCTTATATGGGAGAATGAGTTTTTTGAAATTCTTGTTCCTCCGAAGGTTTGAGTTGTTTTTATAAGATTTTTATGGGAGTTTAGGCTTATGTTGGGTTTGGATATTTCTGTTGTGATTCCCGTTTATAGAAGCCAAGATTGTTTAGAAGAGCTTGTCAAAAGATTGACTGATGTCTTGAACAAATTGGGCAAAACTTATGAGATCGTCCTAGTAAATGATTGTAGTCCAGATAATAGTTGGGAGAAGATCGTTGAACTATGTGGAATATATGATAGTATAAAGGGCATTAATTTAAGAAGGAATTTCGGTCAAGATTGCGCCATTATGGCTGGATTAAATAATTCCTCTGGCAAATTCATAGTTATAATGGACGATGACCTCCAACACGATCCAGCTGATATTCCGAAATTAATTAATGGTCTAGAAGGATACGACGTATGCTATGCTTTGTTCAAATCAAAAAAACAATCTTGGTTCAAGAATTTTGGTAGCTGGTTCAATGGAAAGGTGGCAGAAATAGTCATCAAAAAACCAAAGGAGATATATTTATCGCCATTCAAAGTGATAAAAAGGGAAGTGGTAGACGAAATCATAAAATATGACGGACCTTATCCATATATAGATGGTCTGATATTTCGAGTGACAAGGAAAATCACTCAAGTAGAAGTTGAACATCATAAACGTTTTGCTGGAAAAGGGAATTATAACATAATAAAATCGATAAGGGTATGGATGAGGTTAGCAACAAATTTTTCGGTATTTCCATTACGAGTTGCTAGCGTTTTGGGACTCGTGTCGTCTATATTTAGCTTTTTGTTTGCGATATATTTAGTTATCCTATATTTGATTGGAATACATGGACCTCTTGGATGGGCTTCATTGATCGTCACGGTTTTATTCATCGGAGGAGTTCAACTCATCGCTGTCGGGACCGTAGGCGAGTATGTCGGAAGATTGTTTATATATAATAGCAAAGAGCCACAATTCATTATCAAGGATATAACCACTAAACAAGAACATGATTAGAGAGATACGTCTGGAAGATGTAAAAGAATGTGCATATTTACACTATGAATCTATCAAAGATTCCTTTTTGTGTGAATTTGGAGTTGAATTCATTCAAAAAATATACAGAAAACTAATTAAATCAGATAAGTGTTTTGGCTATGTATATACGAATAACTCTGACATAATAGGTTTTGTTACTGGTAGTGTAAATATGGAAGAATTTATGAGGTCTTTATTTGTCAAGGATTTTTTTGAGATCGCACCGATGGTATTTGTCAGGTTAATTATCAAACCATATTTGATAAAAAATGTTATACAAACTCTATTATATTCTAAAAAGAGCGATGTTGAAAATGTCAAGGCTGAATTGGTTTCTATTGTAGTTAGAAAAGATCAAAGAGGGAAGAAAATAGGCACTCTTTTACTTGATAATTTAATTGATCGTTTCAAAAAAACTGGCATATCTAAATTTAAGGTTATGGTAGATAAAAGTAATGCAATCGCTAACGATTTCTATAGAAATTCAGGGTTCAAATTACATTCCACATTCAGTATGTATAACAAAGACATTAATCTTTATGTTTATGATTAAAATTTTGTGTTTATAGGCAAAAGATGATACCATTTTTGAAACCTTACTTCAACCATAGAGAGTTATCTGCTCTGCTAGTTGCTAATAGAGATTCTGTGGAACTTTTTGAGAAAAAGTTTGCCAGATTTTTTGGCTCCAAGTTTGCCTTGTCTTTTTCCTCTGGAAGGAATGGTCTTTACAGTGTCTTAAAAGCCTTAGGTATTTACAACTCTGAGATAATACTTCCAGCTTATACCTGCGTAGTTGTTTCCTACGCAATAGTTCTTTCAAAAAACATACCTGTTTTTGTTGATATTTCACTTTCTGATTTCAATATGGATTTGGATTTGCTTGGCAAAACTTTATCATCAAAAACTAAGGCGGTTATAGCTACAAGCATGTTCGGTTACCCTATACGCATTGATAGAGTTCGGAAGCTTTGCGGGGGTGATGTATTAGTAATACACGACTGTGCATTAGCTCCGGGGGTAAGATTGGACGGTCTGGATTTTAATAATGAGTCAGATGTCATGATATTTAGCCTAAATGTTAGAAAACCAATAACTGCTCTGGGAGGTGGGATGATCACAACTAACAATGAAGAGATATACAAGAAAGTGAAAAGTTTTAGAGACAAAAATCAAGGGCAATATAGTTCTCTGCAAAGACTAAATAGATCCTTGTTTTTTATAAGTCAGTTCGTTGCTTTCAATAAAACCATATATGGCTTAACTGATTATCTGATCAATAATACACATCTGCTTGATAAGTTTCTTGTTGATTATTCTGAGGATATGGACACTATACCAGAAAACTATTTTAAACCTTTATTGAATTTGCAAGCTAGGATCGGGTTAATCCAACTTGACAAGTATGACGAAATGGTAAAAAAAAGACAGGATATTGCTAAATTCTATTATGAAAATTTGAAGGACGAAGGGTTTATAGTCCTTCCGCCTTTGATAGATGGTGCGATATATTCGCATTATTCTGTCAGGATAAAAAACAAAGACGAATTTATAGTTAAGATGAGAGAAAGAGGCATATCAGTCGGAAGCTATTTTGACTACTGTATACCTGAACTGAAAGCCTATAATCCTTATAAAAGGGGGGAATATCCAAATTCAGTTATATGTTCAAGAGAAATAGTTAACCTGCCTAATCATCCCGGACTAAGTCTTAAAGAACTGACCTATGTTGTAGATACAATAAAAAAAATTTATGAATAGGAGTTATCCGTTCAAAATGAAAATTTTTACATTTTTATCTCCCAAAAAAGTGATTATATTGATAATACTCTTCCCTTTGCTTTTTATTTGGCAAGGGTTGGATTTCTCAGATACTGGGCATTTTTTAACAACTTATCAACAGATATTTAACGATCCTGAAAGCATATATGGTCTGAATCTCTCTTGGTTAACCAATATAATCGGTGGCATTTGGGTATATCTTTTTGGTGATTTGTTCGGGTTACTTGGAGTAAATTTTGCCGGCGTCCTTACTGTATACGCGTCGTTATGGGTTTCTTATCTAATATTAAAGCCCTATATAGATAAACGTATATTGCTGGTGGGATTGCTCTTTACATTAGTTTTTACTAAGTGGTCATATTTACTAAGTTATTACAACTTATCTTCCTTATTTTTTGTATTGTCTGCGTTTTTCATTGTAAATGGGTTAAAAACCAATAAATGTTGGCAGATCGTTTTATCGGGTTTAATAACTGGTCTCAGTATCTTTATCAGGTTTCCAAATATTGTAGGTTTTTCATTAATACTTGTCATAACATTATTTGCCAAACTCAATAAAGTGAAAATAAAAAGTCTGGTAATTCAATTAATTAGCTTTATTTTCGGATATATAGTCTCTATTTTACTAGCTTTTTTGATTATGAAGATAATAGGGCATTATGATCTTGTAATTAATAGTTTTAAGAAAATATCACCTTTACTAGCAGAGACATCTGATCAGCATAGTTTTAATTCTCTTACAAGAATCCTTTATATTGAATTGCTCAAAACCATAGCATTCGCCGTAATAATCATAATTTTTGTGCTTTTAACACCAAAAATATTGTTTTGCTTCAAAAACCGGTACATTCGTTATAGCTTTGTAATTTTGCCGATCATTATAATTTCATCGTTATATGCTTTCGCTTTGTGGAATGGATTTCATATAAGTAATTTCTTGGTTTTTTTCATATTTTCTGTTTTACTCACAATATTGATGCTTTATGTAACTAACATTGAGAAAAGTAGTAACGAGTTCAGGATGATAGCTTTTACAGCCATTTTAGTTTTGATCGTTCCGGTGATTGGGTCATCGTCTGGCTTTTTTATGTCCGTTAATAATATGTGGCTTGCATTTCCTATTGCATTTGCCTATATTTGGGGATTAAAAGAAATTAAAATTGAGTTAAATACTAAACACGATACAAGTTCAAGTTATTCTAATTTTACCTTAGATCAGAAAGAAACGGAACTGATCAGAAAAATATCTATAACCTTATTTGTCATACTTTCGTTGATCTCGTCTTTCATTTTTACTCAAAGAGATGTCCCAAATCGTTTTGAAATGAGATATTCGGTAGACAATTCAAGGTTAAGAGGAATATTCACAAACAAGGATAGGGCAAGGGTAGTCCGAGAATTGCTTAATGAAGTTGAAAATTATGTGAAGGAAGATGATTATCTACTAGCCTATGAAGCGATATCGACCTTGTATTTCTTGACGAAAACTAGACCTTATCTTTATAGCACTCAACCTTTACTTTATCAACCAGCAGAATTAAGAAGATACCTAGATAAAGCGGTAAAAGAGAGACCATATTTACCAGTAATTGTGAGGGCAAAAGGAAGCGTTTGGGACTACAAATGGCCAGTCAAATGTAAGATGATTGAAGCCGATGACAGAAATATAGGAAACAGGGGGATCTTAGAGGAGTTTATAAAAGCTAATGGGTATCATCTCAAATGGGAAAACGACTTTTTTGAGATTTTACTGCCAAGACAAAAAATTTATCCATAATGTTAGAACACATACTCTTAATCCATAATTATTATCAGTCTTCTGCCCCAAGTGGTGAGGATATAGCCTTCCGTGAAGACGAAAAGCTACTTCGCTCAAAAGGTCATAAAGTTACTCTATTCACACGTCATAATGACGAAATAAACCAGTTTTCGTTATTGGAGAAATTGGCTCTTATATATCAGGTTTCGTGGTCTAAGAGAACCTATGTGGAAATAGAACAATTAATTAAACAGAATAAACCAGATATAGCACATATTCATAATACATTTCCACTTATTAGCCCTTCCATATATTATGTGCTTAAAAGGTATAAAATACCCATTGTGCAGGTTATACATAATTACCGATTATTTTGTGCTGCTGGTATATTTTATAGGAAAAATAAAATCTGTGAGAAGTGCTTAGAAAATGGCGATATTTGGGCTGTAATTTATGGTTGTTATCGGAATTCACCTATTCAAACTTTTCCCGTTGTTCTTATGCATCAAATACACCGATGGCTCAAAACTTGGGCAAAACAAGTCGATATGTATATCGCTTTAACAGAATTTTCAAGGCAAAAACTCGTCATAGGCGGTTTGCCCGAAGAACGTGTTGCCATTAAACCAAACTTTTTTTCGTCCATGCCAGAACCATCTTACACACATGATAACTATGTTGTCTTTCTAGGACGGCTATCGGTTGAAAAAGGCGTTCGCACATTGTTAAAGGCGTGGAAAAACTTACAAGATATTCCGATAAAAATCATGGGTGATGGCGCTTTGAAAGATGAAGTAATATCCGCTACAAAAGATAATCCTTCTATTGAATTTTTGGGACATATTCCCAACGAGCAATGTTTGGAGTTGTTGAAACGTTCAATGTTTATGGTTATGCCTTCTGAATGGTATGAAGGTTTTCCTATGACAATTCGTGAGGCGTTTGCCTGCGGGAAGCCCGTTGTTGCGTCACGTATGGGAGCAATGGCTGAGATAATAACCGATGGCGTCACGGGATTGCTTTTTGAAACTGGCAATTCAAATGATTTAGCGTCAAAGGTCCGTTGGTTAGCAGAGCATAAGGACAAAGCTATAACTATGGGAAAATCAGCACGTTTGGAGACTGAAACGAAATATACTGCTGAAAAAAACTATGAAATATTAATGAATATTTATAAGAGAGCGATAGATATAAATGGAAGTGAAAATTAAATATGGAATCCAAAAAGATAAATATACTTGGTATTGGTATTAGCAGAATTGATATGAAATCTGCGGTCTCTCAGATAGAACAGTTAATCCTTGAGAAAAAGAAAGGATATGTATGTGTATGCCCTAACCATACCATTATGGAAAGCCAAAAAGATCCAAAACTGCGAAAAATTGTCAATTCCGCTGATATTGCAACTCCTGATGGAATGTCCATTGTATTGGCAAGCAGAATACTGGGGCATTACGAGGTTAAACAGGTGACTGGGACGGATTTAATGTTGGCTTTCAGCGAGCTATCAAACGAAAAGGGGTATACACAATTCTACTATGGCGGAGCGGATGATGTTCCACAAAAACTTGCCGAGAATATGCTTAAAAGGTTTCCAAAATTAAAAATTGTCGGCGGTTATTCTCCACCGTTTAGAAGTCTGACAACGGAAGAGGATAAATCCATCGTTGAAATGATCAATAACGTCAAACCTGATGTGATCTGGGTTGGGTTAGGTATGCCAAAACAAGAATTGTGGATCGGCGAGCATCTAGGCTTGATTGATACGCACGTGATGATAGGAGTTGGTGCTGCTTTTGACTTTATATCAGGTAAAAAGAAAAGAGCCCCGAAATGGATACAAAAAATAGGCTTTGAATGGTTATATAGATTGATTCAAGAGCCGAAAAGACTTTGGCGAAGAAATCTATATCACCCATTGTTTTTCTTTGAGCTTTTTCTTCAAATTTTAGGCTTTAAAAACTTTCCAAAAGATAGTTAATAACCCCGATGAATTCACACATTGACAGTCGTTAAATTTAAATTACGCTAGCCCTTCTGATAAATGTGAGATTTAGACGGATTTGAAAAGTTTAAAGACATCTTTAAGACTTGCCAACACTTTTTCTTTTATAAACCCTGATTTAAACTTAAACCTTGCATTTGCAACTATATTTATTGTATTATTTAGCTAGTTTCAAGTTTCTAATTAATTAGATACTTAAATTTTTAAAGCGATTTTGACGTTTTATTGCAAAACTTGTTTATATGTGTCAGAAGTCCGTAAGAATTTTTGTGTCTACTTTTTATCTTTGAAAATTGGGGACTTATTTTTTACCAGAAAGTTAGGAGGGTCGCTAGATGACAGCAGAACAGGACAGAGATAGACGAATGAAATGGTGGCGAGAGGCAAGATTTGGAATGTTTATCCATTGGGGTCTTTACTCTCAGTTGGGTCGTCACGAATGGGTTATGAACCGCGAACGTATACCTTTGGCGGAATATGAGAAGTTAGCTGATACATGGAAGCCAAAGTATCGTCCAGCAAGAGAGTGGGCATCATTAGCCAAACAAGCTGGAATGAAATATATGGTTATGACAACAAAGCATCACGAGGGCTTCTGTCTTTGGGATACTAAACAGACAGATTATAATGCAGTTAAACATGGTCCAGGACGTGACCTTGTCCGTGAGTATGTAGAAGCTTGTAGGGAGTTTGGACTTAAAATAGGCTTTTATTATTCTCTGATGGATTGGCATCATCCTGACGGTGCTATATGTGCGAAAGATGAAAATGCGAGGAAACGATTTATCGAGTTTACAGATGGTTGTGTCCGTGAGCTTTGTTCAAACTATGGTAAAATAGATATCCTTTGGTATGATGTCTCTTGGCCACTCAGTTCCCCCGAACTTTGGGAGAGTGCAAGACGAAATGCTATGGTCCGTGAGCTTCAACCTGATATAATCATCAATAACCGATCACAATTGCCCGAAGATTTTGGAACACCAGAAGAACATGTCACAGCAGAAGGAAAAGGAAGGGACTGGGAAGCCTGTATGACATTCAACGGGTCATGGGGATATTTTCCGACCGCGCTGGATTGGCGATCTGTCCGTGAAGTTATCGGAATGCTTCGCACAGCGACCGCAGGTCAAGGAAATTTGCTATTGAACATTGGACCAAAACCAGATGGATCAGTTCCAGAAGAAGCGTATCAAAGGCTAGTTCCAGTTGGAAAATGGCTTGAACAAAACGGAGAAGCTGTCTATGGAAAGGTAGACAGGGTTGAAGGTATGGAGTGGATGCCAACAGGAAGCTGGACAAGGAAAGGCAATACTTATTATTTCTGGTGCAACAATTGGCCCGGGACAGAGTTAGCTATCGGCGGACTGAATGCAAAATTGAAGAAAGCTTCCTTGTTAGTTGGAGATAAACCTCTTGATTTTGAACAGACTGAGAATCGTCTCGTCATAAAGGGTCTGCCAGAAAGATGTCCTGATCCTTACGCAAGTGTTGCTATAATCAAGATGGAGTTTGAATCAGAGCCAAGACAAGCTCTCGGCGCTGGTTATGTTCTGCTTTAACAATTGAAGCTATTCAATCTTATTATATCTGAGTTCCTGCATCTGAAAGAATAATATTTAACATGTCCTGTCACTCATAAAAGCAGGGACTCATCCTGTTTTTAGTTGAGGAAAATTTATATGAATTTTTATAAAACAGATGTTTTAGTCATTGGTTCTGGCGGGACAGGGCTTAGGACCGCAATTGAAGCCAAAGTCAACGGCGCAGATGTTATCGTTGTTAACAAAGGTATATCCGGCGAAAGCGGATGCACAAAAAGCGCTGCCTCCGATTGGATGGCTTTTGGCGCAGCGTTCGGTCATGCTGATCCAAACGATAATCCAAAGGAACATTGGATCGACATCATGATAAAAGGTGGGCTTCTATGTGATCCCGATCTGAGCAAAAATATAGCTTTTAACGCACCTGATAGGTTTATGGACTTGGAAAGATGGGGGGCTGATTTTGATAAAGCCGAAGATGGTAAATTTGTTCAAATACTTAGCGATGGGGCTAGATTCCCTCGTGCTTGCGGAAAAGGTGCTGATACAGGTCCTGTCATTATCAAAGTATTAATGCAAAAGGCTAATGAATTAAATGTCAAATTCGTCGATAATGTATCAACCATTGATCTAATATTAGATGATTCTGGCTCTGTTGTCGGTTGTTATGGCATTGATAAAGAAACTCTTGAACTGACGATATTTGAGGCTAATGCTGTTGTGCTTGCAACGGGTGGTGCAGGCAAGTTATATGCGATCAACGTCTTCCCAGATGGAATGTTTGGCGATGGTTACGCTATGGCTTATCGTGCCGGCGCGGAACTGGTAAATATGGAATTCATTCAAATAGGTCCAAGTATAGTCTACCCAATACATTTCGCTTTGTCTGGCGTGTTTTGGCGATTAAATCCAAGAATTACAAATAAATATGACGAGGAGTTTATACCAAAATATATCCCAAAAGGTGTAGACATTAATAAAGCAATATACATAAAAGGCGTTTCTTATCCATTTACAATAAGAAATGAATCAAAATGGATTGATGTTGCGGTCTATACAGAGATAGCAGAAGGCAGAGGCACAGAGCATAATGGCGTCTATATGGATATATCTCATAATGATCCGAAAGTCATAGAGAAGACAGCCAGAGTCCCATTTAATCATCTGATGAAATATGGAATTGATCTCCGTAAGGACAAAATTGAGTTTGCCCCAGCAGTTCAGCATTTTAACGGCGGAGTTCGCATAAACACAAGAGCGGAAACGTCTATAAGAGGTCTATACGCTGCGGGCGAGGTCGCTGGCGGTCAACACGGCGCAGATAGACCCGGGGGAAACGCACTTGCAGATTGTCAGGTACATGGCAAGATCGCTGGTGAAAATTCAGCAAAATTTGCCCTTGCGAGAACTTACAAAGGGATTGATGAGGGTAAAATAAAAGCGATTGAAAAAGAATACAATAATTTAGTCAGAGATAGAGAAGGACAGGTCTATCTAGAGGAAGCGATGACTGATCTACAATGGATGATGTGGAAAAATGCCAGTGTCGTAAGGACAGAAGAGGGCTTAAAATCGCTTATTTCGTATATATCAAATGCCCCATCAATCAAGTTTAGCAAAGCTGAAGTCTGCAGATATCTTGACTATAGAAACATGCTTATTGTAGGAAATATGGTAGCAAATAATGCACTCATAAGGAGTGAAAGCAGGGGGACACATTATCGTGCAGATTGTCAAAAAGTCAATGATCCGTCTTGGCTGAAACAGATCATCATATTGAATAAAGATGGAAAAATGACACAACGTTTTAATCCAATTATCCTTCCATCAGAACTTGAATACCTAAAATCTCAACTTGAAAGTGCATAAAAAGACTAAAAATGTCCAATTATGAAACCGAAAAGGAGATAAATTCAATGAGATTTAATCCGCAAAGCCGATATGCGGGACGAGAAATTCCATACACAGATCAAGAGCTATTCGCTTTTGGACCTCCAAAGACATTAACGGGAAAATATCTTAATGAGATAGCCTTTCCATTGGGAGGCATTGGGACTGGTTGTATCTCAATTTCTGGCATCGGGCAACTAATTGACTGGGAGATATTTAATCGCCCTAATAAAGGTTATCGTCCTGATTATACCTTTTTTATGCTATTTGCGCAGACAGAGGACGGGGAGCCAAACTTCAGAGTCCTAGAAGGACGCTTACGACCTCCATATCAGGGTTATTCACACGGGGCGCAGATATTCAAGGGTTTTGGGTTTGGACCACCTCGTGAATATGGATCAGGTTTTTTGAGAATGTCAGAATGTTCGTTTACAGGTTATTTCCCATTTTGCAGATTAGATTTTGCCGATGAGTCAATGCCCGTCAAAGTATCAACGGAAGCATGGAGCCCTTTTATCCCGCTTAATGATGAGGATTCTTCTTTGCCTGTTGCCATATTTGATATAACTTTAACCAATATCACAGATAAAAAGGTTAAGGCTACCATTGCTCTGGGTATTCAAAACATTCTTGGATTTCCAGAAGTTGGAAAGAGTGAAAACCATTGGATTGATGAAGGTAGTCATAGAGGAATAGTGATGACAACTCATCGACACGATCAAGATTCGCCTAGATTTGGCACAATGGCATTGTTGACGCCTAATAAAGACATCACATATCAGTTAAATTTTGCAGAAACACATTGGTTCAGGGCAACCGAAAGCCTGATGGATGAGTTCGGCACTACAGGCGAATTTATAGGACCAAAAGAAAGCGTCGTTAGTCCAGAAGGTCAAGCTTATGTTGCACATCTCGGCATAAAAGCAGAGATTGCTCCATGTGAAAATATAACTAAAACTTTCGTGCTTGCTTGGTTGATGCCCAATTTTGAAAAGTATTGGGGCGAAAGACATATCTGGAAGACTTATCAAGGGACCAAATGGGATAGTGCTGAATCTGTTGCGAAATATGTCATTGAGAATATGCCAAGATTAGAAGGACAGACAAAAAAATTTGCCGATACGTTTTTCTCATCGACATTGCCAATTTATGTCCTAGATGCAGTATCAAGTCAAATGTCAATACTACGGACTCCAACAGTCACTCGTTTAACGGATGGGACTCTATATGGCTGGGAAGGCTGTCATGTAAACGCTGGTTGTTGTGAAGGAACATGCACACATGTTTGGAGTTATGCACAGACTATTGCATATCTTTTCCCGAAACTTGAACGGAATATGAGAGAGATGGATTTTGCGGTCAATCTCCGTGAATCTAATGGGCATATGCAATTTCGTATGGAACTTCCACCTGGAACAAAGGCTGGGCATGGATTTTACGCAGCTGCGGACGGTCAGATGGGAAACGTGCTACGGGTATACCGCGAATGGCAGATATCTGGCGATGACCAATGGTTAAAGAAGATGTGGTCTTCTGTAAAAAAGGCTCTAGAATACGCTTGGATAGAATGGGATAAGGATAAAGATGGTTTATTAGAAGGTGTTCATCATAACACGCTTGATATAGAATATCATGGTCCAGAAACAGTCTGCGGAAGTATGTATCTATCGGCGTTGAGGGCAGGCGAAGAAATGGCACGTTATTTGGGCGATAATGAATCAGCTGACGAATACCGAAGAGTCTTTGAGTCTGGCAAAAAGCTAAGCGATGAAACGCTTTTCAACGGCGAGTATTATTACCAGCGAGTCCCTAATGGTGTGGAAATTCCATATCAGTATGGTCAAGGCTGTATCTGTGATCAGGTTCTAGGTCAATGGCATGCTAGGATGTACGGTTTGGGCGATATTTATGATTCCGATCATGTCAAGAGTGCGATAGCAAGTGTTTTCAAATACAATTTCCGTGATAATTTTTATAAACATCATAATCCGCATAGGGTTTATGCAATAAATGACGATAAAGGACTGCTCATCTGCACGTGGCCAAAAGGCGGTCGTCCAAAAAGAAGTGTAACTTATGCTTTTGAATGTATGATAGGGTTTGAATACCAAGTCGGAGCACATCTGATCTACGAGGGATTCTTAAGAGAGGGGCTTTCTGTATGTAAAGCTATAAGAGACCGTCACGATGGATATAAGCGAAATCCTTATAATGAGTTTGAATGTGGGAGTCATTATGCGAGATCAATGTCAAACTATTCATATCTATTGGCATTGTCAGGATTTCGCTATTCTGCGCCCGAAAGGACCATATATTTTAACCCCGTAATATGCAAAGATGACTTTCAATGCTTCTTTTCCGTTGAAGGTGCTTGGGGCATAATCAGACAACGAAAGACCAATTATGGAAAGATCATAACGATAAAAGTCATCGGCGGTGGAATGGAAATCAATAAGTTGATCTCTGGTAATATCACAGTAAATAACAGTGATATGATTATGGTCGGCAGTGACACATTAGAGATTCCAATAACCAATATGGCTAAATAATAGGCATCATTAATCCGAGATTCCGACTTTTTTCCGCCAATTTATTATCTTTTGAGCGACTTCAATAACTGGTGCAACCCAAATTCTGTTCCTGTTGCGGTTAAGGAAATCGCACAATTCGCGAAATGCGGACATAGATAAAGATAGATTTCCCCCATCATCAATACCGTGAATGGTCATGATCCCCCATTGATTGAACGTCGCAGTCCGCTCAGCCAATCCGACAAGCTCAATTCCCGATCTCCCCTCTACAGGCCACGACCACAAATAATGAAGATCGCAAGTAGCAGGATAATTTCCAAATGGAAACTCTCCGATCCCCCTAGCAGCAGGAAAATACTTGGCAACTATTGGGACGTAACTCTGCCTAGTTAAGCCATAGCCTACATGATTATTGTAACACGGATAGCAAAAGGTAAAAGACTCCTGATCAGGAAGCAATAATCTAATACGTTCTGATGCCTTAACTATATCCTCTTCTATATCTGATAAAGTCATATTTTCAAGACACCTGTCTACCCTGTTTGGCGATAACGCACGAGAACATATATGCGAGACAGTATGATTACCGATCTCGTGTCCTTGTTTATATACATCGACCCAAGGTGCAAGCTTTTCTGACCAATTATCTCCACTTGGACAGACATAAAAAGTGCCTTTGAAGCCAAGATCATTTAAAATAGGAATCGCCTTCTCTATCTGATTAATCCTACCATCATCAAACGTAAGTGATAAAGCCCCTACATAACCATCAAGCCAAGACTGCCTTTCTTCTGACATTTTGTTTTCCCTTTCGAGAATATGCAAGCTAGTTTTCAGTCCTTTATATTTATTGGTGAACCACGTTATTATTTATGTTTAAGCATTTTTAAATCTTTATGAAATTTTGGTCTTATTAAGCAAAACCAAAGCTTAAAGTGATTTTAGTTAGTTAGATATTCATTTTGGTCGCAATTTCTGGATATAATTCCTTCAAGCAATCTGGACAAATGCTATGAGAGAAAGAAACATCTAGACGTTCATTGATATATGATTCAACACTTTCCCAATAGTTTTTATCATTTCGGATTTTTTTGCATCTTGCACATATCGGTATTAGCTTTTTTAACTGAATTATTTCATTTATATCTTCTAAGGTGACAATTATGAATGTCTCATTTTTAAAGTTAAATGGTGCAGTGGTAACCAAGAAAAATGCCTCACATTCCTTGCCATTATCGATAAAAGTTAATACAGTTTGTTTGCGATAAACTTTTGTCCCCTTTACAGACTCGTTAACAGAATTTCTGATCACGCAGTCTTTGCAAAACTCAGATTTTCCACACCCCTTTTCCATTGATCTAACACAATGAAAGACTTCACCAGCCCGTTTTTTAATCACAGCGGTGTCAATAATTAATTCTGCGGCAGATTTGTTATAAAGTATTATTCTGACATCGCGGTCAACGATCATTGTGGGATTAGGTAAGGCGTTAAATATTGTTAAAAAGAAATCCATATCCTCAGATATTGAGTTTTCCATATTTTATCACCAACCATACCGATAACGGAACAATTTGGAGTTTGACAGTTCTCACTGTCTTATTTTTGAGATGAAAGCATTCATATTGTATGAAATGTCATCTACAAGATCAACAAAAAAATTTTGTTTGTCAAAGGATTATATATAAAAACTTATATCCAAGTCATCAGACTTATCTAAATTCTGTCTCAAAAACCTTGACATTATTCAAGTTATATAATAATATAAATTACACAAATTGAACAAAGGGCTTTAAAACTGAGAAGGAAAGGAAGAATAGAATTGAAAAGACCATTTCAACCACATTTGAGAAAGAGGAAAAACAAACACGGATTCCGAAAAAGAATGAGCACGAAGAACGGAAGAAAAGTGATCAGCAGAAGACGGGCAAAGGGTCGCAAAGTTTTGTCAGCATAGGCAGTTTTCAGTTTTCAGTTGAAAGCTTTTCTTAACTGAAAGCTAAAAATTTAAACTGAAAACTGCTCAATTAAATTCATAAATCTTATGCCTATATAAATAGGGAGGTGTATTTGTTGAGATCAATATTATTAATATTTGTTGTTATAATGATCTTTTTATTTGGTTCATCTATCTACGCTATTGAGATAAAATTTCCGGGCGAAGAAGGTTTTTTTATTGGAAAGCCAATGATTTATGTAATTAAAGCCACTGCGGGCGATCCCAAAACTGTCGGTTTAGAAGGAGTTTATAGATTTGGTCCAGATAAAGTGAATATTGATGGGGAAAATTATTACGATTGCTCGTTCACAAACGAGGGCGGCGGAGCACATTTCTATTTGGGGATTGATAATGTAAACGAAATTGTCACACAGAAAGGCATTTCCTTTGGCGATACAAACCTAAATATTAATCCTGCTATTACAGCCCTTAAATATCCACTTATTGCAGGTAAAAAATGGGAAGAGAAAACGAAGCTCACTGCAAAAAATATCGTTATACCTGGATTTGGGGTAATACCTAGTGAGCTAACTATTGACAACGTAAGTGCACAAACGGTAATATCTTCAACTTCTATTGATGTTCCATTTGGATTCTTTGATTGTTTATTAGTTGAATCTACATACAACGGCTCTTTGTTAGGTTTGCCAGTTACCCTTATACAAAGGACTTGGATGAGTGAGGATAATGTCCCTATCAAACGTAACTTTGAATTTACAAAGCCAACAAAGATGATACTCTATGATATGGAGTTATCAGAGGCAAATCCCGATCCCTATGATCTAAATTGGGATGGCATATTTAATATCCTGGATTTGATGATAATAACAAAGTATTATGGTATGCAAATAAAAAGCACGCGTATACCTAACCCTGACATTAACGGTGATGGCTTTGTTGATATGAAAGATATTAACTTGGCGATCTCTCATTTTGGCGAAAAATACAAAAAACAGTGATGACCAATGATCAACGGCGAAAGACTTTTTATAAAATGTCTGAGATTACAAAAAAGGTCTGGAAAATAAGGGAACCCGATCAAAAACTGAGCCAAAAACTCGCAGAACAGCTTGGAATTTCCCACCTTATGGCTCAGCTTTTGGTAAACCGAAATATCACAGATGAAAGATCTGCCCGAGAATTCCTATACCCGGATATATCCCATCTTCATTCTCCTTATAAGTTAAAAGGCATTCCAGAAGCGGTAGAACGTATCAGAAAGGCAATATCTAATAAAGAAAAGATAACAATCTATGGAGATTATGATGTAGACGGCATTACAGCAGTTTGCCTTATGTTTATAGTATTAAACAATCTTGGTGCTGATGTCCAATATTACATTCCCAAAAGATATGAAGAAGGTTATGGGCTTAATTATGATAGTTTAGAAGAACTAAAAAAGGGCGGATGTAGTCTTTTAATTACTGTTGACTGTGGAATAAGCACAGTAAAAGAGGTAGATTTTGCCATTAAATCTGGTATGGACGTCATAATTACCGATCATCATGAACCTCCTTCCAAGATACCATCAGCAACTGCTGTGGTAAACCCGAAATTGCATGATTCGGGTTATCCGTATAGCTCTCTTGCTGGAGTTGGTGTTGCCTTTAAGTTAGCACAAGCTCTTATGGAAGATCACGGCGTCAAAATTGATACATTCATTGAAGATGTTATTGATCTAGTCGCTTTAGGGACAATTACTGATATGGTCCCTATTATTGGAGAAAACAGGGTCATTGCTTCACTTGGGTTAAGGGCTTTAAACAATTCTCAAAGGAAAGGCATTTGTGCTTTATGCGAAGTTGCTGGCGTTCAAAAAGGCTCAATAGATAGCAATGTGGTGGCGTTTAAGCTAGGTCCAAGGATAAACGCTGCTGGACGAATGGATACGAACGCATACAATGCGGTAAAACTGTTGCTGACAGGATCAGAGGAAGAAGCTTTTGATCTCGCTCAGAAGCTTGATAACTCAAACAAAGAAAGGCAAAACCATGAGAGATATATAATAGATAATGTTAAAAAAGCTATTCAAGAGTATGATATGGATAAAGAGAAATCAATTGTCATTTCTGGGCAGGAATGGCACTTTGGAGCTGTTGGTATTGCCGCTGGAAAAATCAAAGATATGTTTTTTAGACCGACAGTGCTTATATCCGTCAATGGCGAGACTGGGCGAGGTTCTGCCAGAAGCATTCCAGAATTTGATATCTATGATGCAATATCTAAGTGCTCTCAGCTTTTGGATAAATTTGGAGGACATAGATCATCTGTTGGATTTTCTATATCAAAAAGCAATATTGAAAGGTTCCGTAGGGATTTCTTGGACATCGCTAACAACACTATACCCAGAGACGCGCTTATACCGAAGATTGATATAGAGTTTGTCGCCTCATTGACAGATTTGTCCTTGGATGCGGTTGAAAGTCTTTCAATGCTTGAACCATATGGTCAGGATAATCCACAACCATTAATTGCGGTCAAAGATTTATCCTTGAAATATCTGCCGAAAATAATGGGAAAAAATAATGAACACTTGCAGATTACGGTAACTGATGGACAATCTGTAATGCGCGCTGTTGCTTTTAATATGGCTAAGTCCGAGCGAGAGCTCAGTGCAGAAAAGATCAAAATTGACATCGCAGCTCAACCTCATATAAACATCTGGAATGATAGTAAATCAGTGGAACTGATAATTGAGGAATTCATTGTCCACCAAAAGATTGGATCAGATGAATATGTTGTCACATCAAGTGAAATTACTGAGCCGGTTCAGATCAAAATTATTGATAGACGAAATTTTCCCGATAAAAAGCAATATCTGCGGAGGCTTGTATCTACAAAAGAGAAGCTATTGATCTATGTCAGAGATGATCCCGCAGTTGATCAAGTATTGAAAATTTTATCGTCTTCTATGTTAAGAGAAAAAATTGGATTATGCTATAGCTTCACTCGAGAATATGAGGCGGATAATATTAAATCAATGTTAATTGAAGATGAGCTTTTAGGTATTGTCTCTTCCATTCCTTTTGAAGAACCATTAAACGGATTAAGACACCTTGTTTTTTGTCATCCAGTCCCAACCAAAGATGTTTTTATCAATTCCTGTTCTCCTGCGTTAGAATCCCAGGACCCCGTGAATATCCATCTTATCTTTAATAACAACGATATAGAATTTTTGACAAATCTATTGAATAAGCAATATCCAGATAGAAATTTGCTGGCAAATGTTTATAGAAAGATAAGGGATTTACATAAAGAAAAGAACAATCGACAGGTTTTGCTTGAAGATATAGTATCAAGTCTTATAATTGATGAGCCAAAAGAGTTTATTATATCAAGATGTATAGATATATTTGAAGAATTAGGTCTTGTTAAACGAGATCGTATTTATGAAAAGGTCGTAGTTTTAATTCCGCCCGATTCACCTAAACATCGTGATCTTTATGAGTCAAAGATATATGCCACAGGGGACAGGATCAAAAGCGAGTGGGCTAATTTTTCAAAATTTATCATCACTAAAACTGCTGAGGAAATTCGCAAAATGATACTGGAATATTTTTAAAGTCTTTTGGATATTAGACTAGAAACATCTTGGTCAGAGGAGGATATATGCTAGATATACCTATAAAACCTGATTACACTGCGCTTTTATCAAATTTAAGGCGAGAAGGCACTCCAAAACGTGTTCATTATATGGAGCTTTTCCTTGATGGCGAAATAAAATGGAATATAATCAACCGTTATGGTATAGGTGCAGATATTCCAAAAGATGATCCTTACTATCACTTAAAAATGGAGATAGCACTTCAAAGGTTTTTAGGTTATGATACCGTGTCAAGCGGAATAGAAGGATTTGGTTTCCCAAGAGATTTACTTCAGGCAGAAGATACGACAGTTGAAAAAAACCAAAAACGTGCTGTCCGTCATTGGACAGACGAGCACAAAGGACCTATAAACAGTTGGGAAGATTTTGAGAGATATCCGTGGCCAAATTCTGCTAACTATTCGACAAAAACGCTTGAATGGCTATCAGTAAATCTCCCTGATGATATGTGCATAGTGGCTGGATGTCATAGCATCTTTGAACAGGTTACTTGGCTTATGGGATATGAATTTCTCTGTATGTCAATATATGATATGCCTGACCTAGTAGATGCTATGTTCGAAAAGATTGGAAAGTTATTCAATGAGGTTGCTGAAATACTTGTTCAATTTGACAGGGTGAAAATATTGTTCGGCGGAGATGATATGGGATTTAAGACACAGCCGATGATAGCACCAAAAATATTGATAGAAAAATCATTCCCCTGGCACAAAAAAAATGCGGAGATCGCACATAAAGCCGGAAAACTCTATATTCTCCATGCTTGCGGTAATCTTATACCATTGATGGACAGTCTTATAAACTATGTCAAAATAGATGGACGTCATTCCTACGAAGATGAGATAGAAACAGTCATTGAAGCCAAAAGAAGATACGGTTCAAAAATTGCGGTGATCGGTGGTATAGACGTTCATTTTCTTTGCACTGCAAATGAAGATCAGATAAGAAAACGTGTCCGCGAAACATTAGATATATGTATGCAGGGCGGGGGGTATTGTCTCGGATCAGGTAATAGCGTTACAAACTATATACCAGTTGAGAATTACCTGATAATGATGGACGAAGGTAGACGTTATTGTTACTAGATTTTTAATTTAGTCTCACTTAAAGGCTAGTGCTCCAGTTGGACAAGCCTCTACGCATTCTTTTGCAACTTTTTGAAGCCCCTCTTTTATCGTTTGATTAAAAGGGACGCTAACTCTCACATTAAATCCCCGTCCTATAAATGTAAGCCCTAATGGTTCTTTTGCCATTGAAGCTATTTTTATACAAAGCCCGCAGGATATACACTTCCCTGGTTCATATATTACTATGTCGTGTTGATCCTGTTGTTCAAAAAGCCTCCGTTCTCCTTTGTATCTATTTGGATTTGCATCATAGATTTCAGAATATATCCTGAGTTTGCAATTATCAGCTTTTCGGCAATCACAATGTAGGCATCTCAAAGATTCAAGGATCGCCTCGTCATCAGAGAATCCCAGTTTGTCATCTGGACATAATCGAATAGTTTTTCCGATAGTTGCAGATGGCTCATATCTCTTTTCTTGGTTAGCATTTTTTGCAAGAACTTTCATCTCTACATCTAATAATTTCCCCATCCTCGTTGTAAAGGCTTTACGAGTACCGATTACGGGAAGATTTGATAAATATTGCTCTATTGAGTTAGCAACGATTTTCCCATCAGCAACAGACCTGACAGACATATTGGTTCTTCTCCCAGTTGCATTCCCTGCGACGAATAAGCCATCTATGTTAGTCTGCAAATTATTTCTGTTGACTGCTAAATCCTTGATAAATGAGCTATCAGTCTGACCTATGGCGATAACGATTGCATTAAATTGTTTTTGCAAAGATTCGATTTGGGATTCAATATCTATCTTTGTATTTGATCTGAAGTCCAAACCAAGTTTTGTGATCGTTTCTATCTCTTTATCAACTACATATTTGGGAAGACGGTCATCGGGAACAGCATAACGTAGAGCTCCGCCAAGTCTTTCGTGATCATCAAATATCGTGCATTCATATCCTTTTAGCATCAGAAAATAAGCAGATGATAATCCTGCTGGACCTCCGCCGATTATTGCTACTTTTTTCCCGTTAAACTGCATACAATTTGGAATATAATGTGATTCGGACAACAGATCAACGTCAGCAACATATCGCTTTAACAAACATATTGATACAGGGCTATCATAATCTCCTCGCCTGCAACCCTTTTCACATGGGGCAGGGCAGATACGACCAAGAATGGCAGGAATTGGTATATCCTTTTTAACAGTAGTTATCGCTTTGCGGAGATCGCCATCAATTATTTGACGTATCATCAGGGGTATATTCATTTCTGCAGGGCAGATATTATTACAAGGTGCAATGCAATCTCCTACATGGTCGCTAAGTAATAATTCTAGAGCAGTTCGCCTTGCTTCGTGGATTTCTGATGTTTCACTTTCAACGACCATACCATCTTCAGCCTTTGTCGCACAAGATGGGACGATCCGATCGCGGGCTTTTACGATACAGACCATACAAGAGGTTGAAGGTTGATATTTTTTTACAAAACACAAGGCAGGTATATTAATTTCTGATCTTCTGGCTACATCAAGGATCGTTTCTCCTTGTTGAAAATCGTATGAGACTCCATCAATGATTAATTTCATAATAATAAAATTTTTTCTGTTTTTTATTGATCAGTAACGATATAAACGCTCGTTACTGATCATTTGTAAGATTAACGGTGAGACTTTACCTTTCCCCAAGTCCAGGTTAACTTGCCTGCGGAACTAACAGGCGTCAGATATTGTGGAACTTCTTTATCAGATGGTTGTTTGCCATCATTTCTGAGACAGATAACGTCTATCCTAGGATAATTGACGGGATCGGATTCCCTAATTCCAATCTCTATATAATTATCCCCAACAGCCAAGACAGGGTCAATAGTGCTTTGCCCATTAGAACTATGCTTTTGCCAGAACCAGGGCATATCTTTTCCAACGTCGGTAAATAGTATATCAACACCATTTACGCTATCAGGGAACATAGCACCGGGGTCGTTCCATCTCAGGCTAGTGTCTCCACGAGTTGCAGGAGTCCAATTTTTTGCATCGGCACTTGTTCTTAAAAAGAACGAATTGTAATTGGTAGCGTCAATAACCGCTTGAGGCTCATAAAGTCTAGCCCAAGCAGCCCAGACTTTTTTATCCGCAGTAGATTCTCCTGCTTTAACTTTTACAGGAAGTTTTATCACGATATAGGGTTCTCCGCCATCAGCAGAATGGTTATTATCTCCTGGTCCGCCCAATGCTGTGCCATTGATAGCCCCTTTTTCTACGGTCTCAACCCATTTATTGCCTTTGACCTCAATGCCGAATTGGCTCAATGATTTATCAAAGCTTGATGACTCAACATATATGACCTGATCCGCGTATAGAGATGCCCAAGCAAATGAAAATAAAACAAAAACAATTATAGACAAAGTTTTCCTCATTATTAATTCCCTCCTAGTTTCCTTAAAAATTTATAAAAAATCAATAATATTAGTGATTTTTAGAGCAGTGTAACTCGACCAGCTCAGATATCACCTCCTTCCTATGATAGCCACACAAACTTTATTCGACGAACTCTTTGAGTTTCGCACTACGTTTTGGGTGGCGGAGTTTTATAATAGCCCTTTTCTCAATCTGACGGACTCTTTCCCGTGTAATACCAAATATTTGCCCTAACTGTTCAAGTGTATGAACTGTGCCGTCTTTTAATCCAAATCTGAGTCTAAGTATCTCTGCTTCTCTGGGCTGAAGAGTTTTCAAAACTTTCTCAATCTCCTCTTTCACTGCTTGAATTAAAAACTCGTCTTCTGGTGAAGCACTGCTTTCATCTTCTAGGATGTCAACGATACAATCCCTTTCGTTATCATCATTGATCGGTATGTTTAATGATGTCAGATTCTTAGAAAGCTCAAACAATTGGCAAACTTTTTCTATCGGCATTGATGTTTCATTTGCGATATCTTCTATGCTTGGAGCAACTTTATGTTCCTCTTCATAGTTTTTTATTATCTTTTTTAGTTTGTTCATTTGTTCTATTATATGGACAGGTAGGCGAATAGTTCTGCTATGATTTGTTAAAGCTCGGATAATGCTTTGCTGTACCCACCAAGTTGCATAAGTTGTAAATCTAAAGCCTTTATCTGGTTCAAATTTTTCTACTGCCTTCATCAATCCAATGTTACCTTCTTGGATGAGATCAAGTAGGGATAATCCGAGATTTTGATACTTTAATGCGATCTTAACTACCAAACGGAGATTGCCTTCAAGGATTCTAATTCGTGCATTATGAATCTGTTCATTATCAATCGCATAGGCACTTTTAGATGCAAGTTTAAGCAATTGAAAGAGTCGAATTTCCTCATCGGGATGCAAAAGCGGGATTCTGCCGATCTGGTGCAAATAGATATTTACACAATCTAAGTCATCAAGTTCAGAGTTTGAAGTTAGATCACCAGGAACGTTATCTTTTTTTAGGTCAACATCCTGACAATCAGTTTTTGATTTTCCTTCCTGCATAAAGTTATGCCTTGGTTTTAAATTTAAACTCAACCTTTTTAATCCTCCATCGTCTAATTAAGCAAGAGACTAATGATGGCTTATGCTAAAAACTTTTGCATTTTAAAAAGCATAAACATCCTCAACAAGCTCAGACAATCCAAATAGTCCAGCCCCTTAATGGACGATGTCTGTTCAGTCAGCATAAGTCATCAATTTTTATTATACAAGAATACCCTTCAAAATGTCAAATGTCTAAATTCAGTCCCTAGAAATTCCCAAATATGTATTTTAATTCAATAATATTTCATCTAAATTTTATCTAAAGTCATATAGTCAAAAAGATGAAAGAAAAAATAAAGACTCCTCCCATAAGGTTTTTCAACACGTTAAAACCTGTTTTATTTACTCCATGTTTTAAGAACATAATGGTTCTTGATGATATGTTGATAGACTTCTTTGTATAGTGGAATCAGAAACAGTAACTTTTTTTATTACTACCAATAAACCTTTTAGCTTGCTCTGTTCTAATGGACTGGTCTACTTGCAATAGAGAACGTTTCTTAAAAAGCACCAAAAATGACAGGCTGAGGAAGATAACAGAAGGAGATATTCATAGTGATACTCTGCCATCTTTTACCTTGCTTTTGACATCAAACATGGAGTAAAATGTATTACAGAAATGAATAAATCTAGAAAATAGGTTATTCATCATTCTTTCTAAACCAACCTATGTTCAGCCTTTCGGCCAAACCTTGATTGTCTATATATTTTACCACATTCTTTCCTGCTTGATAATCCTATTGGGGGATTTCTGATTCAGGTGTTTTGACATCTAGACAAAAAAAACTATTTATATTATAATCAATGACTATGAGAAAAGAGTTACAGAGCAATGATATAACCATAAAAGTAGTATTTGCAGTTCTTCTTGTCGCTTGTCTTTGGGGAGGCAATGCAGTTGCTATGAAAATCGCTTTAAAGTATATGCCCCCCCTTATACTTGCTGGCTTAAGATTCGCTTTCGGTGCCATAATAATATTAATCTGGGGAAAATTCAACAATATAGATTTTAAAATAAAAAAAGATGAATTACTGAGCTTAATATTGCTTTCTCTTTTATTTTCTGCTCAGATATGCACTTTCAATTTTGGAACTAAATATACCACTGCAGGACGCTCTTCTGTCCTTATAAATGTTAATCCATTTTTGATCGCTGTCCTTGCACATTTTTTTATGCCAGATGACAGGTTGACAATAAGAAAAATAATAGGGCTTATTTTGGCTTTTCTTGGCGTGTTTATTGTTTTTCGCGATAAAATAGAGACTACCGAACCGCATCTGTTAGGCGATGTGATCATGCTTATAAGCGGTTTCTTATTCAGTGTGTTAACTATATATACAAAAAAACTGATGCAAAGGATAGGCATATATAAGATTCTTATATGGGAGATGCTATTTGGTCTAGTTCCATTTTTTGGTTTTAGTTTAATTTTTGAAAGGCACGCCGATTTCTCTGTTTCATTGGAATTGATCATCGCTCTATTATATCAAGGTGGGCTTGTAGCAAGTGTCGCATTTATAGTTTGGACAACGCTTTTGAGTAGACATAGTGCAAGTAAAATATCTGCTTTCTTATTTGCTACTCCTTTGTTTGGTATTGGGCTGAGCGCAGTTATACTCAAAGAAGCTGTAACCACATTTTTGATCATTGGTGCTGTGCTTGTCGCTATCGGTATATATATTGTAAATAAATGTCCTAACGGCTACAAAGTATGTTAAACACGATGTTTAGATCACGAGCTAAAATTTTTCTTATCTTATTGGGGGTGACAATTATGTCCACAACTAATGTTTCCTGCAACAAAGCAAAAGGACCTTTAAGCGTCAGTAAAGATAATCCTCGTTACTTTGCTGATCCTGATGGAAATATCATCTATCTGACAGGATCGCATACTTGGAATAATTTCAAAGATATGAGTAAATCAGACCCACCACGTCCTTTTGATTATGAGGCTTATCTTGACTTCTTGGAGAAATACAATCATAATTTCATAAGGCTTTGGACTTGGGAACTCTCAAAATATACTTATGAAGGTATTGTAGATATAGATTCAGACGCATTTCAAGGAGTTATGAACTATGCCAAACAATTTCCTTGGCAAAGGACAGGTCCTGGCAACGCTCTTGACGGAAAACCAAAATTTGACCTAAGCAAATTTGATGAAAGCTATTTTGAACGGTTGCGTTCAAGAGTCTCATTGGCAGGGGAACGTGGAATTTATGTCTCCATAATGCTTTTTGAAGGACATGGACTTCATTCATCAAAACCGCCTTGGCGATGGGACGGTCATCCCTTCAACGTTAACAATAACATCAATGGCATAGATGGTGACCCCAACAAAGACGGTATGGGGATTGAGATACAAACCTTACAGATACCAGAGATAACTAAGATCCAAGAGAAATATGTTTCAAAGGTCATTGATACAGTCAACGATCTTGACAATGTCTTATATGAAATAGTCAATGAAAGCGGAAAGTATTCAACAGAATGGCAATACTACATAATTGATTTTATTCATAATTACGAAAAGAAAAAAACGAAACAGCATCCAGTAGGAATGACCTTCCAATGGGCGCCGGGAGATATGAGAGGTTCTAATGCTAACTTATTCAATAGCCCTGCAGATTGGGTCTCGCCAAACCCCGAAGGAGGATACACAGATAATCCACCTCCCGCTGATGGATCAAAGGTAATTCTATCAGATACAGACCATCTTTGGGGCATAGGTGGAAATCAAGCTTGGGTCTGGAAAACCTTTTGTCGTGGTATGAACCCATTATTTATGGACCCATATCTTGAAGTTAAAAGTGAAACCAAAAAAGATGGAAATGTAGTATGGACTGATTATATGTCAGCAGAGCCAAAACTTGACCCTAAATGGGACCCGATAAGAAAAAGTCTTGGATATACGCTTTCGTATGCGAAAAGAATGAATTTGGCAAAATCTGTCCCTAGAAATGATCTCTCGTCAACAGGATATTGTCTGGCAAATGTAGGTAAAGAATATCTTGTCTATGCCCCAAACGGGGGAGAGATCACTATTGACCTGACAGGCGTATCGGAAAAGCTTGTTGGTGAATGGTTTGACCCTACACGTGGCGTTGTAACTGCAACTGGAATTAAATTAAACAGTGGAAAAGTTACATTAAAACCCAATTTTGATGGTGATGCAGTGCTTTTTGTAAGTAAATATTAGGTGTTACAAGTGAAAAATTGATGAGGAGAAAGATATGCCAGTCATAAAACAAAAGGATTTCGGAACAGAAAATGTCCCTGAATGGATAAAGATCATCGGTGGTATCAACGCTATGGGCTGTTCAACAAGGGATAAGTCATCTCCGCCAGTGGAATTGCATTATCACGACGCTGAGGAGTTTTGGTTTGTGCTTAAAGGCAAAGCAAGGATTATGACCGAAGGAAAAGAATACATAGTCGCTCCTGGTGACGTCGTCTGCACTCATAAAGGCGATGAACACGCCATCCTTGAAATAATAGAAGAACCCTATACTCAGGTCTGGATTGAATGCAACCTGCGAGGAGAAAAAAGAAGTGGTCATTTATACAAATAAATAACGGACATGATATTTATGGATAAAAAAAACAGAAAACTGGTAAATGGAAAGATAATCTCAAAAAAGCGGATCACTGATGAACATTTTCAAATAACCATTGATTGCCCTCACATAGCGAACAATATAATACCCGGGCAATTCATACAGATAAGATTAAATAAAGACCTAACCGATCCACTTCTGTGTAGACCTTTCGCAGTATACAAAAGAAACGGGGATTTTATTGATGTCCTGTTCAAGATTGTCGGTAAAGGGACGAATTTATTATCACAAAAAAATGTAGGTGATGATCTAGATTTAACAGGTCCCTTGGGAAACGGCTTCCCTTTGGAAGAAGACTTTGACATTGCACTGTTGGTCGCCGGTGGAATGGGCGTTGCTGGGCTATTTTTGTTAGCTGAACATTTTAGACATAAAAACGTTGTAATGTTGATAGGGGCTTGTTCACAGGATAAAATCATCGGAATTGACGACCTTAATGAAATAGGAGTAAATACAAAAATTGCAACTGATGATGGATCGTGTGGATATGAAGGTATGGTCACAGATTTACTCAAAGACTTGGTATATGATAGGAATGATCTAACAAAGATCAGGATATTCAGTTGCGGTCCTATCGCTATGTTAAAAGAGGTCACACAAATAGCTAAGAGAAAAAATATCCCTGCTTACGTTTCCCTAGAAGAAAAAATGGCTTGTGGCGTTGGTGCATGTATGGGCTGTGCTTGTGAGGTAATATCATCAGACAAAAGAACAAAATATAAAATGGTATGCACTGATGGTCCGGTCTTCAATGCTCAGGAGATACTATGGAAATAAAAACCGAAATAAATCTTTCCATTAACATAGCTGGAATAAAAATGAAAAATCCTGTTATGGTCGCATCAGGGACGTTCGGGTATGGGGAGGAATATAGCGATTTCTTCAATTTGAATGAGCTCGGTGCAATTGTCACAAAAAGCATAACATTACAGCCAAGACAGGGAAATCGCCCGCCAAGAATAGTGGAGACGCCTTCTGGAATGTTAAATGCTATTGGCTTACAGAACGTCGGTCTTGACACGTTTATATCAGAAAAAATGCCGTTTCTGAGAAGCATAGGCATCCCGATCATAGTCAGCATATCAGGAGAGGATGGAAGTGAATATATAGGAATAGCAGAAAGATTGAGCCAAGTTTCAGATATATCAGGGCTTGAGATAAATATATCCTGTCCCAATATCGCCAAAGGTGGTATACAGTTCGGATCAGACCCGCAAATGACTTATGATCTGGTAAAATCTTTGAGACGTGCAACCCATCTTCCTCTAATTGTTAAATTGTCGCCGAATGTTACAGACATAGTCGCAATAGCCAAGTCCGCAGAAGAAGCAGGTGCAGATGCTCTTTCACTCATAAATACAATTCTTGGTATGTCAATTGATATTAAGAACAGAAAGCCCAAACTTGGCAATATTACCGGAGGACTGTCAGGTCCAGCCATTCGCCCGATTGCGATCAGAATGGTCTGGCAAGTGTTTAATGCGGTTGAAATACCGTTGATCGGAATGGGTGGTATAATGACCTCTGATGATGCATTAGAATTTATCATTGTGGGAGCGACTGCCATATCCATAGGGACTGCAAACTTCGTGAATCCCAAGACTGCTATTGAGGTCGTCAAAGGTATAGAAAGATATATGATAGAAAACGGATTTTCAGATATAAATGATCTTATAGGATGTCTGAATATTCACAATTAGGTTTCAAAAGGAGGATGTATTTCAATTGAGAGATTTAATAGTTATTGACGATCTGTCTAATCAAGAGATAGAGCATATATTCCATATAGCTGACGATATGGCTAATATAATCAACACTGGTGGTCCGAAATTATGTAGTGGTAAGATATTGGCTACACTTTTCTATGAACCTAGCACAAGGACTCGTCTTTCATTTGAAAGCGCAATGATCAGGCTTGGTGGAAATGTGATTGGATTTGCAGAACCCAGTTCGTCGTCCGTAGCGAAAGGCGAAACTTTGGCTGATACCGCTAGAGTCGTATCTGAATACGCAGATATAATCGTTATAAGACATCCATTAGCAGGATCAGCAAGAGTTATGGCTGACTACTCAGAAGTGCCTGTCATCAATGGCGGAGATGGAAGCCATCAGCATCCAACACAGACTTTATACGATCTTTACACAATCAATAAACATCTTGGTCATATAAATGGACTGAAGGTTGCACTATGTGGCGATCTTAGATTTGGCAGAACTGTCCATTCTCTATCATATGCTTTGGCGAGATTTGGAGCAGAGATAATATGTATATCCCCCAAAGGTCTTGAAATGCCAGATCACGTTTTACAGAGGCTGGAAATAAAATATAAACACAAGGTCAAATACCATGATAGGCTTGAGGATGTTATCAGTGACATCGACGTTTTATATATGACACGTATACAAAAAGAACGTTTGCCTGGCGACATAGATTATAATTCTGTTGCTGGAAAGTTTATAATTAACAAAGCCCTGATGACAAAAGCAAAAAACCAGATGATCATCTTACATCCTCTTCCCCGTGTTGACGAAATAGCATATGAACTTGATGAAGATCAAAGAGCTTTTTATTTCAGACAGTCTGCTTATGGAGTGCGAGTAAGAATGGCGATAATTGCAGTAGCTCTTGATATTTTGAAAATTCCTGCAACAACCGGAATAGAGCCCACCGCAAGACTGGTTAGCGTAAAAAAGAAATGTGTTAATCCTCGTTGTGTTACCAATTATGAACCTTCTTTGTCGCAAAAATTTGAAGTTATATCTGATCTTCCTCCTCTATTGGCATGTGTATACTGTGGAGAAAAGCCAATTGAAGAAACCTGAAAATATTGTAAATGAAAATATTGTAAGTTGATTTCATTAAAGAAAATTGGTTCTTCTTTATTACAATCAGAGTTGACAGTGTTTCTTGTGTTTACATAGCTTGACAGACAATTTAATGGCTTGGATCATGCTTTGTGGATTTGCTATCCCATCGCCTGCCTTGTCAAAAGCTACGCCATGGTCAACAGATGTCCTGATTATCGGAAGCCCTAAAGTTACATTAACTCCTGATATTGATGACCATCTTCCATTGCCATCATAGATAAATCCGGCGGTTTTCATAGCTATATGTCCTTGGTCGTGATACATAGCTATAACCGCGTCAAATTCTCCCCCTTTTGTTCTACTGAATATTGTATCTGCTGGAAATGGTCCCTGTGCATCTATCCCCTCTTTTCTCACTGAGTCAATTGCTGGCTTTATTTCGCTTATTTCTTCATCGCCAAAAAGTCCACCTTCGCCTGCATGTGGGTTCAATCCGGCTACTGCTATCCTTGGATTTAGTATATCAAGGCAGATCAGCATATCATAAGTTAATTTGATCGCTTTGATGATGCGTTCCTTTTTTACCAATTCACAGGCTATTTTTAATGGGACATGAGTTGATACATGTGCAATGCGAAAGTCATCATCAACAAGCATCATAACATAATCTTTTGTATTTGTCAGTTCAGAGTATATTTCAGTATGCCCTGCATAATGAAAGCCGGCTAAGTTAAGGGCTTCTTTATGAATAGGACCCGTCACGGTGGCGTCAATCTTTCCAGTCATAGCCAGATCAATGACCTTTTTTATATATTCAAATGCAGACCTTCCATTTTCAGCAGATACTATTTTATAGGCGTGTCTTGACATATCTACGTTATTCATATCTAAAACGTCAATGATGCCAAACTCGTATATGCCCCCTGCTATATCATCTGATATGCGATTAAGTTTAAGCTTCACATCAGCGATTCTTATTGCATCTTCCATAAGTCCATAATCTGATACAACAAGTGGACGACAGATTTCGTATATATCTTTGTTAGCAAGGGCTTTTACGGTAACTTCTGTTCCGATTCCGCTAGGATCGCCGACGCTTATGCCAATTAAAGGTCTTCTATTCATTTTTGATTTGCTCAGGAAATGGTGCCCTAATATCATAACGTCCTGGCTTTTTCACTGGTAATGTTCCATCTTCAACCATAAGGTCAAGAGGATTTTCCCTTGTTTGGAGTGGCAAAATAACGACATTTCTGATCCTTAGGGATTCGTAAATAGCCATCATAATCTCCATCGTCCTGATAGCTATGTGTCCATCTCCGCGATGTGAGTCAACCTTTCCATCAAGCCAATCAAGAAATTCCTCGTGTTGATTGGTCTCTGGTGCTCTTGGTGTTATGACTTGCCAATCAACAGCCTTGTTATTTAGAAGCAAAAGAGTCCCTTTTTCGCCACGTTTTAGTGTTCCATCGGAACCATAGACTACATCGCCTCTTAGACCCGGTCCTGGTAGATCGCTTTCATATACCCCCCTGATACCGCCTTCAAAGCAAATTAAGCCCATACATAAATCTTCACAACGGACTCTACGTTCCCATCTGTCAGTATCTCTTGCCACTTGACCGATAACCCATAACGGCTTCGGATCGCCTAGAATATACATCATCTCGTCAATCTCGTGTGTGCCTCTGTTTAACAGCCCCTCTCCATCACGTCTTATCATCACTTGTGGTTTCCCGATAGCTCCCTCTTGGATAAGCTTGCGTGCTTCGGTGTTGACCGCACTGAACCTTCTCTGATGCCCAATAACAAGTTTTATACCTTTTTTGTCACAAGCAGAAAGCATGTCCTGTGCTTCTCCTAGTGATGCACACATAGGTTTTTCGCCGAAAATACCAACTACATTGGTATTTTCCGCAGCATCAATGACTATTTCTGCACGGACGTTTTGCCATGTAGTCACTATGAGTATATCTAATTCCTCATTTTTGAACATATCCTTTCTGTCTGTATAATATCTGGGGACTGCGTGTCTTTCAGCAAGATTTTTCGCTAGCTCTTCGTTGATATCCGCAACAGCGACAAGTTCAGTCCTCGGATTGCTTTTATAATAATTAGCATGCGAATTGCCCATTCCACCACAACCGATCAAACCGACTTTATACTTCTTATCAGCCATAACAAACTCCTTATACTTTCCTAAAAGAAGATTTTGTATAGATACCTAATAAGGATCAAAACAATCAATAGCCATATCAACATAACTAAAAAAACAATTTTAAACTTTTGGGTTCTCGTTTTCTCTGCTCTATCCAATATTTCGCCTCAATTTTTGATTGCTCCATAACATCCTTTGGCACAAGCTTAATCGCTATGAAGACACCTAACGGCAGAAGAAGGGCATCATCAAGATAGCCCAAGACAGGTATAAAGTCCGGAATAAGGTCAATCGGACTGAAAGCATATCCGGTGATCAACGCTAACCAGACCTTAGCATACCAGGGCGTCTTAGGATGCCGGTACGCGAACCAAATGGCTAAAACGTCTATTTTAATATCGTCCTTTTTCCGCTTGAACTTTTTAAAAATTCCATCTTTTTTCAAGTCTAACCCCTATTCTTCGATCAAGCGGTAGGCAAAAAAGCCAGTCTTTGTCATAAAATGTAATCGTCCATTCTCTAACGAAAATTTTATATTTTCCTGCTTTTGTAATCCTTCGTTTAATGCTTCAATACTTGTTATTCCTTTGATATTTAAATCAGACAAATTAATCACTATATCGAACGGAAGACTTTCAGGCAAAGGGATTATCATTTTTTTATCCTTGATAAAGCGAAATGCCCCATTTGTCTCAATTCCGCCGAAATTAATAATTTTTCTTGAGCTATTAAGCCGTTGGATTACAGGGTCTGACGGTGCTGGAACCAGTTGGATAGACAATGAACCGTCCTCTTTTTCCGCAAAAATCAATGATCCTCCGATGCTTCTGTTGTATTCATCGTTTATAGTGGCAAGTCTCAGTCTTCGTCCCTCTCGTTCTGGTTGATATATGCCAAACCTTATACCATATTCACCTATCGGCATATTCGGAGGCAACTCGGATTCTGTCCGTATCTCGTAAACTCCGGGCTTTTGCCATTGTTCAGGTCCAATGGGAAATCCCGCTTGAAATGCTATATCATCGCCTTCTGTTGCTACTTTCGGGTTAGTGAAATGGATAAATGTCCTGCCCTGTATATTTGACTGGGACTGGACTGTCCATCTACTGATCATAGCAAATCTTCTTCCTCCAAGAGACTCCGCTTTAATTATTTCAACTCTGATTGGTAATCTGCTTGCATGTTCAGGTGGACGGGCATCAACGAATATAGTATCAGGGCTCTCTGAATATGCAGATATGACCCCATCACGTCTTGTAACCGTAGCCTTGCATCGACTTGAGTTAGCGATAAATCCATAGCTAGGCAGAATTTGCCCATCAACTTCCCAATCAGATTTTCCTCTATTTGCGATCACTTTTCCGCCGTCTGTAAAATCTACAATCTGGCGATGTATATCATCATCTACAAATGTATGTTTTTCTATATCTTGCTTTGCAAGATCAACACATATATCGTGAAGTAACCAATAGGTCATAACCGCACTTCTATTAAATGGTCCTTCACACATAGGACTGCGACCGCCAAGGACTGTCATATTCAGGTAATCATCACTGCCATAACCGTGTAATTCCCTTTGTCCGCTTCCGGAATATCTGCTGCCAATTCCGCCTGCGAACAGAATAAACTTTCTATGTGTAACCATATCATGCCAAGGGATACGCTCACCATCTTTCGCCTGTGCGTTCCAAGCCCAAGATCGACTTTCAGGTGCCCAGCCAAGGTGATCTGCCTGTGCAGAATCGAGATGACCTAGCAAGGCATCGTGTCCCGCTTCGCTTATCGTTGGCGCTCCATCAAAGACCTCACGAACCCGATCAAATGCAGATTTCCAAGATTTTATTGTTACATTTTTTGAATAAAAATTGCCTTCTTCATCATAATAATCCATCGGCGTAATAGCGCTAAAAACATCTATGAAGTAAGACGTCGGACTAAAGCCCTCTTTTATAAGCTTGAAATTATTTTCCATCCATGGTTTGAAAGCGTGCGAAAGCCAACGATAGCTTTGAGCTTTTCTTCCCGCATTATACCAAGCTTTTTGTGGCGTGCCATCACTGTTGAATATTATGTGTTTATAGGAGAAACCAGTCGCATCGGGATAGAAATCTATATAATTGTCGTGTGGAGCGAACAAAATGCCGTTTTTCTTACAAGCATTTACCATCTTCAAAAAATCATCCCAATTGCCTTCTGGGGGATAGATGTCAGGCAGGCGATAATCATAGCCCCATCTCTGCCAAACATGCTTAACAAAAACGCTGTCCGTCAAACCATACAAAACCGCTTTCTCTATGCCTTCGCTTGCCCTTTTGTAATCGCCCCCCCATTGATCGAGACACATTTTACCAATGATCCTTGGAACACCTGGTGACATCTGAGGATTGAGCACTTCACGATATTTTTTGGCAGAATCAAATGCGCCATCTAATGAAGGGACAAGCGTCAAAGTAAGGTCATGATGTGCAGAAAGCGTTGCTATACCTCTTTCAGCATTGATTCGAACCGAATCGGGTGGAATATCGGTCGCTTGGACGATGCTTATCCCATTGGTAAAGTCAAATCCTGCAAAAGATGTTGACAGGTTGAAACCATCATATATCAGATTTACTCTCTTTGGGTCTTCAAGGACATTTCCATGTCCCGCATATAATCTGCGAACTTTCTGGTCTATCGTCCCTAACGATATATGCGTAAATTTTGGTTCACCTTTATTATCTCTGTCTATCCCTTCAATGCCAAAATGAAACCTTATACTTCCCTTTTCATCCCATACCTTGACAGTTATTTCGTACATCCGATCACCATCTTTTATTGGAAGGCGAAAGGTATTTTGATCAAGATGCCATTTGTTTATTTCAAAACCGCTTTGCCACTTGCCGATCTTGCGCCCATCGACTTCTACATTAAATCCATCAATAGTTAACTCGCCCTTTGGAGTAGCAAAGGTCAGGATAGAATCGATGGCTCCAAATTGACCGGGTGTAAGACAAATAAAGATGTTATCCTGTAATTTCCAAGTGTATGAGGATTTTTTCCCTTTTAACGCTTGTTCTGCTTGTTCCTTATTTTTCTGGATGCGATCTTGATGATCTTTTTCTGATTCCTTTGAATATGGCTTTATACCAGCGATTATAGTCGGCTCAGCCCAATAGGCTTGATCGCAAGTTGTGTCGTGTCTTGGTCCTGGGCTTGTCAATAAGCGAAGTTTAATCTTTTTACCCGCATACTGATTCAAGTTGACAGTAGCTTCTTCCCATTGTTTTGCATCCGAAAATCTATCGAAGATCAACTTATAGTCCTGAGTATCAAAATCCGCGACAAAAACTTGAAACTGGACGCCGTCACTAGGAGGCTCTTCGCCATAATTATCACGGATTGCGGTAGCGAAATCAAGAAATATATCCTCGACATCTGGCAATTGGATCACATAATCAAGCCAAACAGTTCCCCAACCTTTACGCCAAGGTGGATGTGCAGAGATAGCAGACCTTTGTTCGCCTCTATCAACACTTGTCCTATCAACATTGGTGCCAGTAGCTTCATCGGTGCCATGCCAACCGATCGGCTTGGTCACAATCTCGCCGTCCTCTCTCAATCTAAACGATATAACAGCATCTTTTAGAGAATTTAATGAAACTCGTCCAGGAGATTTTAACTTTAATAAACTTTGTTCTTTTGACGCTTGGATTATTGGTTCGGATGGTTTTACCTCAACAACAAGGACTGTCCGAGCTTCTTTAACTCCTGATGGAGTATCAAAGACCGCTTTCGCATTTATTGGATAATGTGCTGAATACGTCCCTTTTCCCGCTACGCAGATAAAAGTAAATTCTTGCTCTGAATTGCCTTTAAGGCTAAATTTGGTCTTTGGATCACCAATAATCTTCCAATTATCAATTACATTTAATAACAACTCTCCGTTTATTGTATCTGAACCGCTATTTTTTAATACAACTTTGACTGGAATCTCTGAATCAAGGGCTGTGATCACCCCGAGATCAGAAACAGAGATCGTTAAATCTCCTTCGGTTGTCACAGCAGGATTAAAGCCATACATTGACATTAAAAAAATTAATGATATCATACCAAATCCCTTTCCAAAAAGCGCTATTTATTTAAATGTGCCATTCTAACCCTATTAACTAATAAATGAGCTTGTCTAGTAGGTTCTGGAAGGCGATAACCACGACAAGTTTTCATCACAATATCTATTGAGGAGGACATATTTATTTTATGCCCTGGGGAGATGAAAACAGGTGAGACATTTTTTTTTGTCCGAAGGACTGCCCCTATGACTTTTTTATTAAAAATTATCGCGCTATGATCGCCAGTTTCAGACCCCGGTTCATCATAATGACCGACAAGGATATTTTTTGCACAGCCAATCGTCGGAATATCAAGCAAAAGACCAATATGGGACGCAATGCCTAGACCCCTTGGATGTGCGATGCCCTGTCCATCAATTATGACTACATCAGGGATAATATTTAACTTCTCAAACGCCTTGATCAATATTGGTGATTCACGAAAACTCAATAACCCCGGTATATAAGGAAAATTCACCTTATCACTTGCAATTGATTCTTCAACAATAGTCATATCTGGAAATCGAAGCACGATGACGCCTGCAAAGAAAAGATCATCATCTTTTGAATAAGAGACGTCCGCGCCAGCTATAAATTTCAAATCAGAATTGAAAGGTTGTAAAATAACGTTGGAACTAAGTTTCTTTTGGATGTCTATTGCCTCGTTATAAGTAATATCCCAAGGATGTAGATTATAATATTTCATAGCTTAAATTTTTCTTTATAAGCTTTTGTATAGACCAAATTTTTTATCTCGTTAAATGTTTATCTTCATCTTATTTTCACCAGTATTATTCGATCACAAATTCATCTGATTCATCAAAAGGAGGGATCACAACATTAAGTATTTTGAGATTTCCTCTTGCCCTATGTTTTGTGAAAGGCTTTATCATAACCAAAATATTCGGCTCTAGCTTGATGATCTCGTCATTTAGCAATAACTCACCTTCGCCTTCCAAGACATAGTAAAATTCTGTTAATTTCTTGTGATAATGAATCTTTGAATCTTTGCTTATGGTCACGACGTGTATACTTGCGAGATTGTTATCTTTTCCAGAGATCGCTCTTATACTTTGTCCACAAGGACATTCGACAGGCAGGACATCGTCAGGGATGCGTCTGATAATATAGCCTTTATCCTTTGACACTTGTTTATACCTCAATATGTGATTTTATCATCTGGCAGATATGGGCATTTAATAAAGATAAACTTTACATCGGAATCAGTATCATTGTAAACATCGTGTTTTTCAAGAGGTTCAATCCTGAAAGCATCTCCGATTTTCACTTCATAAGAGATATCATTGACGATCATTTTCGGCGTGCCTTCAATAAAATAAAAGGTTTCTTCAACCTCGTTATGTCCATGACACCCCATTGTTTCGCCGGGCTTCAAGACGATAACGCCCCATTCAAACCTTGGACCTCGGAAAAGATATTTTGGACCTGAATCGCCTTTTCTGAAAGTCTTTTCGCTTTCATTTGTTCTTTCCATAACGTCCTCCGATCAAATCCAAGCGATCAGTGATCAAAAGTTACAATAAAGTCTGATCACTGATCACCGATTACTGACGTTGATCTGCTATTCAAGTTCTTTTAACCTTGCAGATATTTCTTGGTTTTGAGGATCAATTTCTAATGCCTTTTTGATCTCAGCAACTCCTGAATCTTTATTTCCTTGGGCAATGATCAACTCGCCCATAGCAAGATGAAATTCAGCGGTCTTTTCAATATCAGGGTCTTCCTCTTTTGCAGTTTCCAATTGTCTTTGAGCATCAGCTATTTGTTTGTTTTTAATTTGGGATAATGCCCTTCTAGCAACCATAAATCTTCGGTCATCGAGCAATGGTGCAACTTTTTTCAGAGCGTCATTTGCTAGCTTGTTTCCACTCGAAGCAGAAGCCATCACGAGTTTGAGATCAATCTTTGATGTGTCCTCGGATATCTGTTTAGCCTCATCTCCTGTCCCGATAAACTTTTTCAGGTCTTCATTGATCTTTTGATTTACAATTCTGATCGCATTACCATATTTCGTGCTAGCCCATGAGTAACTGTTATATTTATAACAAAGGTCTGCGATCTCTTTTTGGACTTTATAGTCGTTATTGCCTTGACCTTTTGCTTCCATATCGAAAATCGTAGCACGTTTTGTGTCATTCTTTCTGTAATAGAGGACTTCAGCTAGGTTTTGTAGAGCGTCTATGTTATCGTTTGGTTTTAGGGCAACTGACCTTTCAAAGCATTCCAGTTCCTTATCTGCATTTTTCAATTTTTTATAGACTAGTCCCATTTTAAAGTATATTTCCCAATCCCTATATGGAACTAATCCCAGAGCGGTTTGGTAATAATCTAACGCCTTATCATATTCTTCTTCAGTATATTGAGTTTCGCCTTCAAGGATCATCTTATCTATGACTTTTGAATCACGCTTTATAGCTTCCTTAAACATTTGAGTAGCTTTTTCATTATTGCCAATACCTTTATAGCATTTGCCTAGATAAAGATAAGCAGAAGCGGCATTGTTCCAGGGTTTATTTCCAACCAGTTGTAATGATTTTTCAAAAAGCGCACCTGCTTCCCTATACTGTCCTGCTTGAAGGTAAGTGATTCCGATCATATATAGCGCATCATACATAGTGCCCTGTGAGTCAACACTTATATCAGGCACAAGGCTCAATGGGTCTACGCCGAAATCGGCTGAGGTCGTCCTTGCCTGAGCGACAGCTTGGGCTGATTGTGTCCCTTGAGGTCCTGTTGGAGTTCCTGCTTGTTGCCTTGTTCCTACGCCATCAAGGTCTCCGCGCGGGACATTGGTAGCCCTTCGTCTAGTTCTTGTCCCAATCTGAGATATCGTCTGAGGTTCCCTTTGAGTCTGCTGGACCTGTGATGTCTGTCCCTCTCCTAATGAGATTTCAGATTCATCTATGCCCATATTTTTCAACGCTTCCCGTGCTTCTCTGCCGGAAGATGACAAACTATACTTTGACGCTACAAATTTATACGTCTCAATAGCCTCATCTTGCATATCGAGTTGTCCTTCATATATTTTGGCTGCTGTCAAAGCCGCTTGTGCAGCAAGCCTGTGCGTCGGATGTGCCTTCGAAAAATCTAAGTATATTTTAATTGCTTCTTCGTATTTTCTTGATTCCTCATAGCTTTTGCCCATCAGTAACGTAGCATCATAAGCAAGATCTGTATCAGGGACTTCATCAATCACTTTCTTAAACCATTCAATAGCTTTATCATATTCTTTGGACTGAAAATAATGCATTCCGATGGCTTTTTCTGCTTCGCCAGCATATTTTGTCTTCGGATAAGCCTTAATAACCTCGTTATATACCTCCAAACCTTTTGTATGATCGTCAAGTTGCTTATAATAAGTCTCAGCGATCTTCAAGTGAGCTAATTTGGCTTCTTCTGTCCCCGGTTTGGTCTTCATAACCTGCTCGTAGGATGCAATTGCAGACTTTGGATCAGACATCGCCATTTTGTCGGCTTTTTGCACCTGAGAACCACAGCCAAAAAAGAATGCTAAGACGAAAAAGATAGAGACAACCTGCCCGAAAGACCTAACAGATTTCATAAATATCCCCTTCTTTCATTAGGACATTTGTAACTACTACCGTTATTCAAAACGTCCTTTTGTTCAAAGTTAACAAAATCGATATTCTGGGAAAACAAAAAACGAAAACAAAAAACTATGATTAATAAATCCTAATAGTATTTTAGCATAATAATCTATATATTGCAAAGCAAAATTGTGTCTATTTTATGGACGTAAAGATTATGGGTTGGTTTATACTTTAAAAACCTTGATTATGATGCAATTTAATGATATGCTAGAAGATGAATTAACCATAGAATTCAATCTAATAAAGCATAAAGGAAAGGAGAGCAAAATGAAAAAAGGAACATTTATTTTATTATTAGTGGTCTCAGTAATATCAGGATTGATTGGCGGTATTGCGTCAAAATTCATATTTGACGGGAAATCAGCGATTGCTCAGGAAGAAATTTCTATCCAAGCCCAAGATTTCCGTCTTATCAGCAAAGACGGCAAAGTCAGAGCGGCACTTTCCATCTCGCCAGACACTAACGAGCCGTTTTTGATCATCAATGGAAAGGACGAGAAATATAGACTGATGCTCAACCTTGATCGTGATAGTCCACAGATCATTTTGAGAGATGACAAGGCTCAGACCCGCCTTGTTATAGGGACAACTGAAGTTACAAATAGGATTAAAGGGACTATTGAAAGACGTCCTGAATCATCATTGGTGATGTTTAACAAAGACGGCAAGCTTATCTGGTCTGCGCCGTGATAATAAGAAATATCTCAGAGGTTATAATTATGCAACTGGACGGAATTTTTATCAATCCTCTGCTGGCTATCCAATGGGATAACATAACTCAACACATAAAACGTATCGCGAAACTTAAAATAAAAAAAATCATATTCCAATGGACAACTGCATACGGATACAGTATCTATAAATCATCGCTTTACAGGCAGGGTTGGCAAACCGAAGGCGATCTAATTGAGGACATGCTCCATTCTGCTGATGACCTAAATATGGAAGTATGGTTGGGATTAGATGCTTGCAGTTCTATAACCGAAGATCACTATGATCCAGTTAAAAGCTATTCTGGACGTTGTCACAATATTTTGATGGAGCTTTCAGAACTCTACGGAAGGTATAAGTCCTTTGAAGGAGTATATATTCCATTGGAACTAGACGAACCACTGAAATCAAGTAGTATAGCTCTGATAGGCAAAATTGCGTCAGACTGCCACTCCATAGATAAACAGATAGCTCTTTCAACACAAAAACCGAGATTAAAGCCTGAAGGAAGGCATTATGAATTCAACGAGAATGATCAAGAATGGATAGCACGCGAAAAGGCTCTTCACAAACAATGGGCAAAATCATTAACTAAGGCGATTGATGCGGGATTAGATATAGTTATGTTAAGAGATGAGGTTGGGACAGAACGTCAACATCCAGAGGCTGTTGAAGATGATGTTGCTACAATAGAAAGATGCCCAAGAATATGGGTACAAATATCGCTTTATACCGTAGTCAGAGAAAAGACTGACAATGATCCAGCAAGACTTCATCCGACGACGATTGAGCGATTAAAAAGGCAACTCATATCGGCAAGAAAGGCAGAAGCCAGAATCGGATTTAGCTATCACGATTTGGAACCAGAAATGGGAGAAAGACAAAATCGTCTTTATTATGACTATTTGAAATATATCGGTATATCCGATATTATGGATAGCAAACTCCTCAAACATAAAATACGCAGAGGAATTGTCCATGATATCCTGCTTGATAAGGCTAATCGAATTGAGGACCTTATTCACGAAAAATGTATGTTGCACAATCAGATAATAACTGTTGTGGACACAAGATATCCATTAAATTCTCCGCAAAATCAATGGCAGGAGGACACGGACTGGCTAACAGGGCTATACGTCGGTGCGGAATCATTTAGATATGCAACAACAGGTGAAAATTCTGCAAAGAATTATGCGAGAGCATCTTGGCTTGCGTTGCACGAGCTATCAAACGTCAGTGGAATTCCGGGTGTTGTAGCACGTCATTATCGCAAAGATTTTGAAGGAGAACTTGGCACCGGACGCAAACGTTGGCACCGCAATAAAGATGGCACATATTGGATTGGGGATATCAGCAGAGATCAGCTTAGCGGGCACATTTTCGGACTCGCTACCTATTACGATCTCGTTGCATCAGAGGAAGAACGAAGGATCATTGAATCAGATATAGAAGCGATAACCGATATGATCATAGACAATAATATGGTAGCAGTGGATTGGGATGGCAAACCTTGCATTCACGGCAATTTCTGGGTTTCTCCGCTTTTTGCTCTTGCGTTCCTAAAATCTGCCTATCATATAACAAAAAAGGAACGTTATCAAGAAAAATACCTTGAACTAATTGATCCCCATTATTTTCTCGGTCATGCATTGAAAGATGCGAGAGTATCCGCTAATCCGTTTTTTCAGCATTATCATCAGGATTCGCCACTGTATCATCTAGTCCAATATGAAACTGATCCCGATATACTCCATCATATATTACGTTGTATGGAGCTTTTATACAATGACACAAAAGGACATGGCAACGTCTATTTTATGTTTGACTATGCGATATCACATCCGGAGAGCTCTGCTGGATGTAAAGGGGTCGCTGAACTATTGGAATATGATTTTTCCCATCTGAACGTGGCAAAATGGGATAAAGACGCAAGGGAATACGTCAAAGATCGTTGTATATCGACAAGAATAAGAAGATCACTAAAATACATACTTGGTATTGAAAAAAGCCTTCCAAACGGCAAGGGAAGCTATATTCCATTAAAATACCGTCCACCTAAGGAATTTGGCTGGAATTACTATGCAGGAGAAGAGGCAAGGAGACCATATGGAAAGGCTGGTCATCATGGAATAAATATCCAATATAGTGGTGTTGACTATTTGCTAGTATATTGGATGGGCAGATATCATGAAATCATATAAATATAAGGAGTTATCTCGTGGCAGACTTAACGACAAAATTTGCAAAGATGACATTGAAATCGCCTATTATCATCGCATCAGCAGGAATAACAGAAACCGTTGAACGAATGGAAAAATGTCAGCAATATGGTGCTAGCGCGGTTGTGATGAAATCATATTTTGAAGAGGAAATATCAAGGAGGTCGCCAACGCCAAGATTTAAGATCATAAAACACGATCTCGGCAGAAACAAGACTTGGACACTGTTTTCTTACGAGCAGGCAAGCGAATGGGACATCTATCGTTACGCACAAGAGGTGACCAAAGCCAAGTCAAAACTGGATATAAAAATAATACCAAGTATAAACTGCACAACAGATCAAGGTTGGATTGAAAGCGCAAAGATATTGGAATCCGCGGGCGCAGATGCAATAGAGCTTAATACTTCTTGTCCGCACGGTTCAATAACTTTCAGGGGGAAAGCAGTTGAAGAGACGATTTTTAACTCAGTTCGCCTGGTTCGTAATGCAGTCTCAATTCCGATAATAGCGAAGATCAGTCCGATGCTGACTTCTCCTATTGGCGTAGTCAAAGAGCTTGAAAATATCGGTGTTGATGCTGTAACGATATTCAACCGAATGACAGCACTTGAAATTGACATTGAGGAGGAAAAACCTATTATGCACGGCGGATACGCAGGACATGGAGGTCCTTGGGCAATACAATATCCGCTGAGATGGATAAGCGAAATACGTCCAAAGTCAAACGTTGACATCTCTGGTTCGGGCGGAGTTTGCGATTGGCGTGATGTCGTTAAATACATTCTAGCAGGGGCTAACACCGTGCAAGTTTGCACCGCAGTTATAATCAATGGCTACGAGATCATCGCTGATCTACATAAAGGTCTTTCTGAATATATGGACCGTAAAGGCTATAAAGTCATTGACGATTTCAGAGGCAAGATCGCTACAAGAGTTCTTGGCACTTATGATATAAACAGACGTAAGAAAGCTATTGCACATATAAATTATGAAGATCACGTCGCTCCTTGTATGTCTGCGTGTCCTGCTAACGTCCCAGCAGAGGCTTATGTTCGGCTTATAGCACAGGGGAAATTCACAGAGGCTGTGTCTGCAATTCGCTCAAAAAATCCATTTCAATCGATCTGTGGGTATGTGTGTCATCACAGATGCGAGGCTGAATGCACAAGGAAATTGATAGATCAACCTATCGCTATAAGGGCGTTAAAACGGTTTGCTTTGGAATGGGCAGATAGAAATGGTATCGAAATAATGGGAAATGGTCTTCCGATATCTGATCCTACTGGCTTCAAAGTGGCGATCATCGGGTCAGGTCCTGCTGGTCTTACTGCTGGTCATGATCTTGTAAAATTAGGGCATTTTGTAACTATCTTTGAAGCTTCTGATGTTGCTGGGGGGGCAATTCGTTCAATATCAGATGTCAAATTTCCTATTTCTATGCTAGAACGTGAAATTGCATATATTCAGAGTTTGGGAGTAAAATTTGAATTTGCAACTGCATTGGGCAGGGATTTTAATCTGGATGATCTGAAAAAGTCTGGATTTGATGCTGTCCTGCTCTGTCTTGGAAGGAACTTCAAGGTAGAGGGAATTAACATCAATGAACAAGGCACGATCGCGGTTGATGAGAGGTCTTTAATGACAAGTGTTGATGGGGTGTTTTCAGCAGGCGATGCAACTCATAGGTCAAATCGGACAATAATAAACGCGGTCGCTGATGGCAAAAAAAGTGCATTATGCATAGATCGCTATCTAAGAAATCTGCCTTTTGAAGATATGCCCAAGTTAGTCCCTGTTAATAAAAGGTCAGTGCTTATCCGAACAATAGAAGAACCAGAATCTCCCAGGGTTGACATAAAGAAAACCGATGGTGTTGAACAGACACTTTCCGAAGAAGAAGCTATCAAGGAAGCCCAAAGATGTCTTGCATGTGGTTGTGGTATAGGATGCGATAGATGTTATAAAGTTTGTATATATTCAGGTGTTGATCTCATCGGTGAAAGGTATTATATCAATAAAAACAATTGTGATGGCTGTGGTCTCTGTGTTGAAATATGTCCAAATGAGGCTATTACTATGGTATCCATTGAGCCCAAATAGTTTAATGAAGTAAGGTGATGAAATTGATGGATGATCTATATTCCAAATATATAACAAGAAGGGATTTCATAAAAACTGTCATGTTTGCGGGTATTGGCATCTCACAGATAGCAGGCTGTGCAGTTAAACAAAAGCCTGTCATACAAGAAATTCAACAACCGTCTGACGGTGCTACAGTTGTTATCATTAGGAGTGAAAAATTATCAAAACCAGACAGAAGTTTGATAAGATCTTTACTTGATATAGCAGTTCCGGAGGCACTTGGCGTAGAATCGCCGAAATCAGCATGGAAAAAGCTTTTTAAGCCAACTGACTATGTTGGAATTAAGGTCAATTGTATAGCTCCAATGTTGCCAACCCATCCTGAGCTTGCCCTTGCCATCGCAGATAGCTTGATCGGAATTGGGGTTGCACCTGAGCAAATCATCATCTGGGATCGGGAAGATAGAGAGCTTTCTATGTGCGGATATCAACTAAATTTTGATGGTCCTGGTATTCGGTGCTACGGCACAAAGCCAAGAGTTGGATATGGAGAAGAGCTTGTCGTCAGTCGTTCTGTCGGTTCAAGACTGAGTAAGATCATCTCTCGTCAATGCACAGCAACGATAAACGCGCCTGTCCTTAAAGATCATAATATTGCCGGTGTTAGCATAAGCCTTAAAAATTATTACGGCGCTATTGAAAACCCAAACAAATTTCATGGGAACAACTGCGATCCGTTTATCGCAGACCTTAATCTTGCCCCACAGATCAGAGAGAAGAATAAGCTTGTTATCTGCGACGCAATAAAAGTCCTTTATGAAGGCGGTCCTACGGACTGCAAGCCAAGATGGACATGGAATTACAACGGCATCATTATAGGAACAGATATGGTTGCAGTTGACCAAATCGCATCGATGCTTTTAGAAGAAAAACGGGCAAGCGAAGGGCTACCACCACTTGCAGCTGTTGGGCGTCCACCGAAATACATCTCAACAGCAGGAGACCCAGATCATAAACTCGGAGTAAAAGACCCTCAAAAGATAAGGATTATTGAATTAAGCGATTCTTGATATGGTTTCATCTATCAAGAATTTGTATTGTGAAAGTATCACCTTTTTGCACATTTAAAGTTTTTGAAGCATTACCGATATTTATTGCTATTTCTAGATTACCAAAGCTATTATATATAGCCACCAGTTGACCAGCAGATACATCAGCATAGGAACGACTGATTTTATGTATTGTATCATTGCCTATTAAAATTTCAATCTTTTTACCAGCAGTTAACTTTTCTATCAAATCCATCGATATATTCGTTATGAGATTGCCAAATCTGTCAATATATATAATTTCCCCAATTATCTTATTTTCAAAGACTTTTGGTTCAGGAGTTGATATTTTCACAATATTATCTATTGTATCTCCCATCAGACCCAATTTGACGCCAAGCGACAAATTAGCAGAAACGGGAGCGAATATATCTCGTCCGTGAAATGTATCGCTTATCTCGTTTAGAAAATATTTAGGTTTAGATAGTTCCACAATTTTAATAACTTTTTCCTTCTCAATAGCAAGAGAAAGAATACCGTTATCAGGAGCGACAAAATAATAGTTCTCTGTCTCAATAGCTAATGGGCGTCTTTTGCTACCTACTCCGGGATCAACAACAACCACATGAACGGTTCCCTTTGGAAAAAATCTATAAACTGACCTGAATATAAAAGCAGCACCAAGCAGATTATATGGATTTATCTCATGTGTTATGTCTACAATGACCGCTTTTGGATTTATGCTATATATTACCCCTTTCATAGCACCGACAAACCCATCGGCTAGACCAAAATCTGTCATTAAAGTTATAAATTTGCTTGCCTTTTTCATAGTTGATCTAATATTCTATCCCTTTTTGAGCCTTGATCCCAACATCGTAAGGATGCTTTATTGAGATCATTTCAGTTACAAGGTCTGCGGAATCTATTAGCAATTTTGACGCATCTCTGCCTGTGACGACGACAGTCAATCCCTCTGGACGATTCAGAAGCGAATTAACCATCTCCTCTTCGTCGATCATCTTATATTTGACGAGATATGTCAATTCATCTAATATCACAATCTCATATTTGCTGGATTTTATAACATCTTTGGCAAAACTCCATGCTTCCCTAGCGATCTTGATATCCTCTTCAAGATTTTCGGATTGCCAAGTAAAACCTTTACCCATTACATAGAAATCTAATAGATCGTTGAATCGCTTTGCGGATTCTAATTCTCCATATTTCCAACTGCCTTTGATGAATTGTATAAAACAGACTTTCAACCCGTGCCCCATCGCCCTGAAAGCTATGCCCAAAGCTGAAGTAGTTTTCCCTTTGCCATTGCCGGTCAGGACAATCAATAAACCTTTTTTCAATTTGTTTTTTCCTTATTTTTCGACATCGAAGGCAAGTCCCATGTCTGCCCTGAGCATATCAAGTGTTCTCATTTGCCCTAAGCTATCTTCCCAAGTCATCGCGGGAGCTTGTCTTGCATCAAGGTATTCTGCGACAGTTATAGCTTCTTTGGCGTAGAGTTCCAAGTCTGACTCTACTTCTATGATCTCCTCCTTATCGGTTCGCACAATCACCTTTGTTGTCCCTTTTGATGCAAACCATGGGTTTTCTATTGAAATATAGCCTTTGCTTCCGTAGATATTCGCAGATGACGGTATGTTAACCTGTGTGCCACATTCAAATGATGCGACAGCCCCTGATGGGAATAGAAGCACGCCTGCGGTTTGTTGATCAACTCTGCTCTCTTTACCTATATATCCAACGCATTTTGCCTTTATCGGCTCTTCTCCTGCGATCAGTCTTGAAAATGATACACAATAACAGCCGACGTCCATTAGTCCACCGCCTGCTGCTAGGTTTGACATCCTGATATTTTCAAGGTTCATACCCATATTGTATGAAAACGTTGACTTTATCGTTCTGACCTCGCCGATAACATCATCAGCTATGATCTGCTTTATCTTTGCCCACTGTGGATGACAGCGATACATAAATGCTTCCATAAAGAAGACATCGCATTTTTTTACAACGTCAAGTATGTCCTCAAGCTCTTTTTTATTCACTGTGATGGGTTTTTCACAAAGAATATGCTTTCCAGCCTCAGCAGATTTTATCGACCATTCTTTATGAAGATGATTAGGCAAAGCAATATAAACCACATCAATTTCATCGTCTTTTAATAAAGAATCATAAGAGCCATAAGTTTTTGGGATGTCATATTTTTCAGCGAACTGTTTTGCCTTATCAGATGATCGAGAAGCAACAGCTAATAATGTCGCCTTATCTGTAGTTTTTAAGTTTCGTGCAAAAGAGTTAGCGATCATCCCTGTCCCGATTATCCCCCATTTTAAATGTTTCATATCATCCTCCATAATTTCTATGCCTTGCCAGTTGCACCGAAGAGATCAATGTAATACATACATCGTTCTTTAAATGCTTCGACAGCGGAACTACTCATATTAAAATAAGACGGATTTTCTCCTTTTGCGACCTCAACAAGTTTTTTTCCTGCGGTCATAAACAGATCAGTTGCTATGTTTATTTTTGATATCCCTGACCTTATGGCTGATCTGAATTGATCCTCTGTGCAACCAGACCCACCATGAAGGACTAAAGGGACATCAACCCGAGAACGGATTTCCCTTAATAAATCTAAGTCCAATTGTGGATCGCCTTGATAAATTCCGTGAGCAGTTCCTATCGCAATAGCGAGAAAATCAACATTGGTTTCTTTTATAAACATTTCAACAGTATCAGGATCAGTAAACCCCTTCCTTAATGCCCCGAAGCTTTGATATTCGCTTCCTCTGCCGACATGACCTAATTCCGCTTCTACATATACCCCTACTGAATGTGCTGCGCGGACAACGTCTTTGGTATTTTTGATATTTTCCTCCAAAGGAAGTTTTGATCCATCATACATAACATCAGTAAACCCATAAGATATAGCTTTAATGCACTGTTCAAAGCTTGCCCCGTGATCTAGCATAAGCGATATAGGAACTTTGAAGTCCTTTGCCCTTTCTTTTATATAGGCTGAGACCGCACGTGCATTTGGTCTTTCTAAAAATCCGCCATATAGTGCGATAACCCCTGGAGCATTTTTCTCACTGAAAGCTAAAAACATCCCCTCTGTTGCGCTCATATCAAGTGTGTCAAAAGCAGGTATTGCATAACCGTTGTTTTTTGCTTTGATTAGCTCTGGGAAAATTGACGTCAAAGGCATTTAATAACTCCTTTTAATCCATTAAAGTTGATATATGTGAATCCACTGATTCTGCCAAACCACTGAGGCTATAGCCACCCTCCAAAACGGATACAAGCCGACCATTACAACACTTTTCTGCTATATCTTTGACGACTTTGGTCATCTTTGCATACCCATCAGTGGTGATGTTCATTCCGCCCAAAGGATCATCTTTGTGGGCATCAAAACCTGCAGATATAAGAACAAAATCAGGGTTAAATTCTATTGCTTTAGGTTTTAATATATCATCAAAGACCTTTTTATAGCTTGCATCTCCACTGCCGACCTTCATATTCACATTGATAGTATATCCAAGACCTTTTCCTTTACCTTTCTCGTCCTCATAGCCAGTCCCCGGATAAAAAGGCGAACGATGCACTGAAAAATATAAAACCGTCGGATCATCATAAAAGGCATCCTGCGTGCCATTTCCGTGATGGACGTCCCAATCAACAATAAGCACCTTTGACAATCCATATTTTTTCTGTATATAACGGGCGGCGATCGCAACATTATTGAACAGGCAAAATCCCATTGCCTCGTCCTTTAATGCGTGATGACCTGGTGGACGGATAGCACAAAAGGCATTCTTCACATTTCCCTGAATTACCTCATCTATTGCCGTCAATACTCCGTTAACTGCCATCAGGGCAACATCGTAAGATTCTTTTGATATCGGCGTATCTATGGAATCCATATACTCCACTTGTGACTGACAGCTTTCTTTGACTCGTTTTACATATTCGGGAGAATGAATTGTAGTTATCCATTCTAATACTGTAGGCAAACGTTTGGGGCTTATAAGCAGAAGCTTTCCTTCTTTCAATTTCTTTTCTAATCGTGATATTATTGCAACTAATCTTTGAGGGCTTTCTGGATGCCGAGAACCTGTGTCGTGTTTGAGATAGACATCATCATAAACGAGACCTGTCTTTTGTTTGCTCGCCTTTTGGTTTTGAACATTTGATACTAGATTAAATGTCCGATCTATCGATATAGGGGACCTTATACCGAGTTTGGAACCTGTTGTATCTGATCTTCTGACACAACGAAATCCTATGTCATCACGGGCAAAACAGGCATCTTGAAATCCTGGGTCTTCGCCCTTTCGCGACGATGATCGGCAATTTTCTGCGCTTGAATTCCAAGAGCCCCCCCTTAAAACGAATTTTTTACCTTTCGCTGGACCTTGTGGGTTTCTCTCTGGACTTTCTTTATAATAGCCTTCACTGTAAATATCATTACACCATTCAGCGACGTTTCCATACATATCATAAAGCCCCCATTGGTTTGGTTTTTTTTGACCAACGGGTTGTGTTTTGTTAGCGGAATTGTCAGCATACCAAGCGTAATACTTCAATTGATTTTCATCACGTCCAAAGAAGTAATCCGTTTTTGTCCCAGCGCGACAGGCATATTCCCATTCCGCTTCTGTTGGCAGACGGTATCCATCAGCAGAAAAATCGCATTTACCAGTCTCCTCATCGTAGCAAGGTTTTAATCCTTCTTGTCGTGATCTCGCATTGCAATATAAGATCGCAAAAGATAGGCTCACCTGTTCAACGGGATTTTTAGGTCCTTTGAAATGAGACGGATTGCTTTGCATTAAACTTTCGTATTCTTCTTGTGTTACTTCATATCTATCAATCAAGAAGGCATCTACCCATACTTTGTGAATAGGCGATTCATTATCCTTATTTTTACTACCCATTTCAAACCATCCACCCGGTAATTGCACCATCTCTTTGCCTGTCGACGTTTTTATAACTGTGGGAGTGAAAGAACTTTTCTTTTCACAAGAACAACAGAATACAACCGAAATCACAATGCACAATACAAGACAAAGCCTATAATTAAAGACCGATAACAATTTGACAACCCCTTATTAAGAACGTATCATTACTAAAAGCATCTTAAATCTCTTGATTGCCTTTAATGAATGTGGTTCATTAGCAGGCATTATGATCATCTCGCCTGCTTTTAGATGATTTGAATTTCCTGATATGACGACCTCTGCCTCGCCATCCAGAATATAAACTACCGCGTCAAACGGCGCTGTATGTTCGCTCAGTCCTTGACCTTGATCAAAAGAAAATAGTGTTATATTACCTGCATCCTTTTTGACCAGTGTCCTGCTAACTACTGCACCTTCCTGATAATCTACAAGGCTTGACAGGTTTAAAACTTTTCCTGCAAGACTTTCTGATTGGTCTTTTTTCTGTCCCATATTAATCTCCCCTTAAAAGAATTTATAAATTGAAATCAACTTAAACTTTTATTAATCATGGTTAGCTTTCATTTAACAGAGACTTCAAGCCCTTCTGGGTCAAATATGACATTAACGCTTGCACTCATATTTTGTGGGTCACGGACAAAGTTCAGATAGGCACTTAATCTTTCTCCCCCGTTGACACTGTTATGTGCGAGGACAATGCTACCTTTTGGCATTTTGTCATAAGCTGTTTGAAGTATTTCAAGATATATACCCTTTCCTCTTCCTTTATCGCCATCTGCATCAAGATAAAGCAGGTTTATCTCATCATCGAAATTTCTAACAGTGTCAATTGCATCTTCGGCGACAACACGTGCAACCCCTGTTGGATCAATTTTCCTGACATTACGTTCCGCTCTTTCTGCTTCATTAGGCTTTATCTCAACTCCGATAAGGTTTTTAGCTGTATAAACAGCGCCCGGACCAACTCCTGCACCAGCGTTTGATATAAACGTATTACCACAGAAGACGCCAGCAGCGATCATATTAGCAGGTTGTTTGATCGCATTAATAGCATATATAAGCCTTTGCATACGATGCGTAATAGCAGTCCAAGGTATCTCAAAAAGCTCCGCAACTGCTTTTCTATGTGCAAGCAGTTTTTCATTGTCGTAGTTTGTATGTGGTATAATCCCAACCTCTTTGAGCACCTCTAATGCTTCACCAACAACCTTTATTTCCTTTTCTAGGGGTTCAAGGACTTTATGTGGATCGTTAAATGACATCCTATAAGTATTCCAATCTTCACTTTGATATACTTTAAACATTTTATACCTTTCCTTTATCTTTTGACTTTTTCAACTCTCAAAACCATCTAAACTCCCTTACCTGCATGTTTGAGAGTAGGGCTTTGAGGTCTGCCAACAATCAGCTTGCCATCTTGAACGAAACCCTCCTCTCGATTGACAAGCTCTAAAACCAATCTCTCTCGCCAATACACCAATCTATCGGGATATTTTTTTGACAGATCGTGTAATTCTTGAGGATCATCCACTATATTAAAAAGCATTTCTCTGCCTGTTTGACTAAACCAGATGTATTTTTCTTTTCCATCAGTGATCCAATGGTTTGATATTTTTCCTCCAACATGCTCGCCGTGTATATACTCGCGCCGGTTATTTTCGCCCCTGCATAATGATAGCACACTTTCGCCATCAATAGAAGGGGGAATATCTGTTTGTGCGATCTCGCAAAATGTTGGAAAAATGTCTCGAAGCTCTATTGGTGCAGAAATCCTCTGACCTCTTTTATAAATCTGAGATGAATAAGAAGATGGTAACCTTAAAATAAATGGTATCCTCGTTGATCCGTCAAATGGGACGGTTTTTGCAACTTGGTTGTGATCATAAAGCATATCTCCATGATCAGACGTAAAGAGTATAACGGTATTTTCAAACAGACCATAATCCAAAAGAGCCATTATTATCCTGTTGATTTGATGATCAATATTTGTTATCTGGGCATAATATGCACGCCTCGCGAGATCAATCATTTTCTTATCATGTGGAACAGGGCTATCGATACCGCGTCCGACCGGTAGTTCGAAGTCTGCCCAATCTCCAATAGGTATCGGTGCTAGTTCCTTTTGATTATAGAGGTCAAGATAATACCTCGGCGGGTCTAGTGGTGGATGAGGACGATGATATGACAACATAAGGAAAAACGGCTTTGTTGGGTCTCTCCGTCTCAAAAAGTCTATGCCCTGAGTGGTAACCCAACTAGTCGGATGCAACATATCATCGTAAACCCAAGGACGGACGACATATCCGTTGCATCCTATGCAAGCATCAACATAATCAGCGTAAGCCTCGCCTAGTTTCTCTCTTAACCATGGTATATAATCGTCAATTTGTCCCAAGTCTCGTTGTTCCCTGCGAGCAAAATGTAGATAACCATCATGTAAGACTACGTTATGAAATCCCATAAGGTTACGGCAAGGGTAGACATGCATCTTGCCGACACATTGAGTATGGTATCCAGCATCAGCCAAAGTCCCAGCTAATGTGGTTTTGTATTCCCAATTGACGCCATCTCTATACCCAACGAAGCCGTGCCGTCTCGGCGTTAATCCTGTAAAAATTGAGGCACGTGCAGCGATACAAGATGGGCAGGCAGAATACGCCTGTGTAAAGATGACTCCTTGTTCCGCAATAAGGTCAAGATGAGGGGTTTCAACAACAGGATGCCCCGTGACATGTCTTCAATCACCTCGCCATTGATCAGTACAAATAAACAGAATGTTTGGTCTTGCCGTTTCAGTCATTTTTTTATTCCTTCTAGCCAGTATTAGCCATTATTGTTAATTGTTCATCTTTTTTGCCAACTTAAAATCACTTCCGATCCCTTTTTGTCCCCTTTCTTTGCAAGTTTGTCCGCTAACTTCTCACAAGCATTGTTAAACAAATTCAATAACTCTTCATCTACTGGTTTAAGGTCACAAGCAGATTTAAGTGCTTGTTTAGCTTTCAACAGGTCTCCACGGTTTATATACGACATCGCTATACTTATTCTAACTCTAACGAGATCATCCTTGATTTTTTGTGATCCTGAATTTTGTGAAAGCATTTGTTTGAGTTTTGACTCTATGCTTAATAGATTTTGATTTGCTATGTTATCATAAGAGTCATATTTTAGTGCAACCTCCAATTCCTCTATTGCAGGAACATACATTCCTTTCATAATATAGATATATGCTATATTATTGTGCAAAGATGGAGTTGATATATCTTCTGGTATTGAATTATAGCATTCTAACGCCTTGTCGTAATTTTTCGCTTTTATATAGTTTTCCGCTTGTTGGATTTTTATGTTCCATATAATCTTTTTTGCAGTTTCGTTATCTGGGTCAATTTTCATTGCGAGATCAATATTTCTGCTTGCCTCATCCAGATTTCCCATTTTTTCATAAGCCATAGCTATTAGAGCATATATATTCGGTTCATTTGGCAGAAATTCCAGTGACTTATGGAATTCGTTTATAGCTAGATTATAAGAGCGTCCTTGCATTAGATCTATGCCATACTTCTGATGTGCGATGGCAAGGTTTGTTTTTATATCCTCTGAGTTTGGGTCTATTTTAAGCGCATATTCCAAAACTGCTATCGCACTTTTGTTATCCCCTAACCTTGAATATATAGCCCCAAGGTTGTTATATCCATCTTTATTTTTTGGCTCATACTTCAAAAACTCAATATAGGCGTTTAATGCATCTTTGTCTTTACCTATGTTTACAAGATATTGTGCCTGATTCCAATATAATGTGGATAGATTTCTTTTTATGCTTTCAATATCGGGCGAAAGTTCGATAGCCTTTTTATAGGCAGATATAGCTGACTCCCATTGACCTGCCTCAGCGAGTTTAATACCATAGTTGTTGTAGCATAAAGCCATATTTTTCTTGGCGGTTTCAAATCCCGGATTGACACGAATAGCTAATTCATATTGTTTCAAGGCTTCCTCATAATTACCTGCTTCTGTATAGCAAATACCAAACAGGTTTAATATTTCTGGATTATTTGGAAATGTCCCAATCGCTTCGGATAAGATATAGACTGCTTTGTCATACATCTTTTTACCGACGTAATTGTTCGCACTGTCAAGATAAATCTTGAATAGGTTTCGTCTGGCTGGTTCATATATCCTATCAAGTTCTAGTGCTCTTTTGATGTATTTTATCGCCTGATCAACATCGCCGTTTTCATAATATGATACGCCTATTACATTATAAATTACCGCAGATGGCTTGATATTGGCTAATTCAATATATTCAGATATTGCAGATTCTTCCTGTCCAATAGCCTTATATGCCGAAGCCAATGCTATGTGAGCCTTATAATATTCTGGATTTAAACTTAAACATTTTCTTAACGAGTTAATCCCTGAAATATAATCTTTCTGGTCTATGTAAACTGTTCCCAAAAGGTAATGTAAATTTGCATCCATAGGATTTTGAGCCATATCCTCTTTGATTGCAGATATGGTTAACTCATAGATCGGATAGTTATTACTATGCGAATATAAGGTTTTGACGGTTAGAATATCGTTTTCGGATAGATGAAGCTTATCAGAGGCATAATACATTACATCATCTTTATCTTTGCTATGTCCCCATAAACCAATAGCATGTCCAATTTCGTGTAGCAAGACTATTTTCATCTGCTCGTCCGATAATGGTTTTGCTGTTATGGGGTCTCGCAGGCATATTTGCATTTCAACATAGTATTTATCTTTATTTATTCTATGTAACTCTGTCATTCCCAAAGGATGTTCACGGTAGGATTCCTCGATCTTGTTAAACCAGGAGATCAATATATCAGCCTTGTCAGGTTTGTCAACAATTTCAAAGCTAAGTATTCCTGATGACCCGTCTTGCCATTCTTTTAACGCATAATTTAAGTCATCAATATAGTTTGGCTTCAAGTCAGCATTTACCAAATATACTGATATAGGCATATTTGTAAATCTTGTAATTCGCCCGTCGGACACCATAGCTATTCGTTGAAAATAACCATCAGATTGTGAAAGGCTATTGAATGTTATTGCGAACTCAATTATTAACAATACGAACAAAATTTTAGGACAAGATTTACACATAACATTATTGCGACTTAGCAGGCTTAAAGCAATCAATCAATATAACCAGCATCATATAAACCATAATCACCCCATAAACACTGCCAAAAACGACCAATAATATCCTAGAATATATTAAAAATGCAAGTGTATGGACCAAGGTTGCTATGGTCATCCAAACGATGACTTGAATTTTTATATTATCCTTTACCCTTGTGAATGCATATATTCCCATAATGCTAAATACCATAAATATATGTCCTAAGTGATGGACATGAGCTTTTTTTAGGTTTTCATAAAACATCGCGGACTTAATATCAGCCAAAGCCTCTGGGGCATATTGTTCTTCTACTTTTGTCCCTTTTAAAACAGGAGATTCAACCACAACCCACAATGAAAGCAACAAACCCACACCTATAAGGACGAGATACGATACAATAAAAATCTTAACAGAAAACGGTAAATCATACAGATTATTAACATTCATAAATTCGTCTCCCCAGCATCAAACTTCTGATTTGCAATACTAATAACTCTGTAATCTATATATATTTCACAAAGTTATTTTTATCATCTACAATGATGATCTTCGGCTTAATAGACCTATCGGTAATTGCAAATGTCATTATGATCACCACATCGCCTTTCTTTATATCGTGTGCAGCCGCACCATTTGAGCAAATAACACCTTTGGGACCTGGAATAGCATAAGTTTCGAGGCGATTGCCATTTGTAACATCTGCGACGAGCACTTTTTCATAAGGAAGTATATCTGCAAGTTTCATTAACTCCTCGCAAATTGTCATACTTCCTGGATAATTTATATCTGCGTCTGTCACTATTGCCCTATGTATTTTTGATTTTAATATCTCTCTTAACATATATCCAATGCCTCTTTTTATAACATTTTCGATATTTTTTATTTACATATAATTAAACCTTTATATCACCTTTCAATGTAATTCCAATGTCATTCTTATTTGAAATATGGGAGAAAACTTGACATCCATTTGTCTATATTTGTCGGTGCAGTAAGCCAACCAGATTGCATTTTCCAAGCAAGACTACCCTGTTGAAATCGGTAATTTTCTGATCTGGAATTTATAAACATCGGATCAGCTGAGATACTGTTCTTGTCAAAGCCGGTATGTTTTGAGAAATCCTCAATATCAACAAATTCTTTATATTTCGGTCTCCAAGTAACGCCATAGAGTATCATCTTTTGATCAGGCTCTGCGAAGTAAATATTTCGGTCAATTATGATATTCTGTTTTGTCGGATCGTAAATTTTATCAGGTATAGTTTTAAGATACTGATTATATGCTTCTTCTGTGCTATACCTATTTTTTTCATTTGGATGCCAGCCAAAGAATTCATTGTCATACCAGATACCTAATTGGTAGCTTTTGTTAGATGCACAGACATTACCTACAACCACATTGCCCATGTTATGATAAGGTATTGTGCCAAAATCATCGGTATCTAATGTTCGCGGACCTTGTTCACGAAAGGTTATTCCATCTTTATTTTCAACGCAAGTGTTAAACGCTAAAATGCAATTGATGCTTTCGGCAATCTGTATTCCGCCGACTCCCCAGTAATGTCCTTTCGCGGTTAGTCCATTGCGAATAAACAGATTATTAAGGACTGTTATATCTCTACTAATCTCTATGAATAAACCGCTAAGTTCATTTTCCATAAATACGCATTCAGTTACTAACACATTTCGGACATGAATATCAAACCACAACCCAGGACCGCCATTTCGTTTGAATATACACCGCTTAAACACTCCGCCATTGCTCCAAGCCAGTTTAAAACCGCCAGCATCCCATTCACGATTGATCGGTTTCCAACAGTTTCCCTCCCAAAGATTCTCTTCATTGATAAAGTTATCGCCATTAGCTCCTCCACCTATCTGTCCGCATCTTCTCACAACACAGTGTTTCATTGTCCCATTGACACCAACTCCTGCACCTGACATATCCTCAACAATGCAATTTTCTATCAAATTGCCACGTCCATACAACCATACTGCGGGTCTTTGCGAAAAACTTGCCCCATACTTAAATATGAAACCGAAAACCTGAACGTTTTCTATTCCATTACGGTTTATCCAAGGGTTTGTGCCAAATATCAAAGGACGAGAAGAAGCCTCAACTTGATGCTCGTTCGGGTCTGAACCATCTGACAGATATATGTAAAGCTCTTTCTTGGTTGTATCCACAGCAAACATTCCGAACCATGTGTCCGGGTCTTCTGGATCGGGGACTTTGGAAATTGTTTTTGGTTTCCGACCAAGATTTACCTGTTTAATAAGCTCGTCTAATGTTCCAACAGGTGCTAATTGATTGCCATCTACGATAACCTGCTCTGCCCTTCCCCACACAGGAGCATCTTCGGGATGATGTTCTATTGGAGTGCCATCCCGCTTGTGATTGATTATAAACTGATGTTTCCACGATACGTGATATATAGATGAATGATCAGGTAATGGTTTCCAATCAGTCAGGATATCCGCACCCGTTATTATCACAGACCCTGGCGGATCGGCAATAAATTTTATTGGCATTTCTGGCGTCCCACTGTTTGATAGTATTATGGCTTCACGGTAGATGCCTGATTTTACAATGACAGTATCACCAGCACGAGCAATTTTGCTAGCTTTACTGATTGTCTTAAATGGGAAATCGACTGTGCCGATGTTCTGGTCTGACGCTTTGGGATTTTGTCCATCTACGATATATTCTTTCGTATTACCAATTTGTATGTTCATAAACATTGAGACCACAAAACCAAAATAGATAATAAATCGCATTTTTTGCCCCTCATTTTATTTAGTGCCAGTAATGTATTCAACTTTATCCTATGTTAGCACAAAAACATTATATAATCAACAGTTTTCATATTACCATCAAGATATTATGGAGGATTATTCCTTACAGGTAATTCGTCTCTTCGATATTGGAAAAAGAGTTATCAGCTAAGGTCTGATGGCAAGGGCAAAATCTCAAAATTAAAGGGGGTAATAAATAGATGAAAAAAACTTTCGGTAAGGTCTGAATGTCAAATTTAATCAATCAAACTGAGCCTTCAATTGTCAGATAAGAGAGGGATAGCTAACCTTTATTACAGATTAGTTTCCCCCTATTAAAATTGTTGATACGATACTAGCATCAGTTATGCATTGATCTGGTTACGATAAATTCTCCGTATTCGTCGCCACATTCTATTCCTTTTGTTTGAACACATTCAAACGTTCTAAGACCTGTTTTGCCAGTTGGGTCATAATCTCCACCATAGGCAAGGTCCATAAATGCAGCGGCGACTCCTCGGATCATATATGCACATGGTCTTGACTTTTTACCGTATGAAACTACGTCTGATTCATAATAATCATATGCACGGACCACCATTTTCTCATTTGGGATCAATTCCACAATTTCGCTTTTAGCCCATCCCCAGGCAGTGAATACCGCAAAAGCCCCATGCAGTATATCTTCCGGGACTTTTTCCACCATAGGGGCAACGACAGATTTCCATTCTTCTGACGTGATGATCCCATAGCCGGTATGATATCCACACTCATGAGCAGCATTGACCAAAAGCCATTCAGCTGATTCGATCAAGTCTTCGCTTACACACTGGGTCAGACGGTCTGCAAAAGCATTCCAAAATCTCGCGGGAAGCTGATTTACAAAAACGTTAAAAGCAGGTATTAATCCTTCTTCATTTCCAACAACATCAAGCTTTGATAGAGATTCTATTATCTTACGACGATCTATCGCCATTATGACACCTCCTATTAATTAGCGGTAACCTTGAAATTTGATCTTTCGGCTCCAGACACTATTCCCTTAGTTTCTATCGTAATATAAGACCGAGCAGGTTTGTCGAAGATCGCCGAAAACATACCTGAAATGTAACCACAGGTTATAAAGTTAACTGGTTTCTCACGATTGCCCCATTTTTTGATCCATCCTGCATCCAAGTGTGAATGGGCAAGTTCAACCTCTCCCGAATCTATACCAGCATAGATCACTTCCATCTCACCTAGCCCGCTTAAAGCATAATACTGCACTGCGATTGCTATACGGTCTTCAACGGAATCGATCTTATATTTCTTATAATAAGAGGAAAGAGTATCGAAGAAAATGTCTTCTGCAACCTCCGCAAGCAATTTTTTTGCGTCTATAAAACCGCAGTCATCAGCCAGTTGGGTATATAATGTGGCGTAATGATGACAATGTAGGACAGAAACTTGGTCATTTAGGTAATGACGGCATGTTTTCGGATCAAATCTGTGATCTAATATTATTTCGGTTTTCTTCTTAACTGGCATTTTTTACCTCCCTATTGGTTATAGCAATGGAGCATCCTTGCCCGTGATCTCTTTTATTGCTTTTTTGAACTTTTCAATATTTTGTGGAGAGTCAGGTTCATTTGCCGCCTTAGTAGAAGGGATACAAGTTATCATTGCCAGTCGCATTTGAGCCTGTATTCCACCATATTGTTTGATGTAATCGTAGTATTTCAAGAGCCTTTCAGCCATTAGAAACCTCCTGTTAAATTGACGATTAAAGACCAATAACAAAGAAACATTTACTATGGATTTGCTTTGAAATGACGTTCTAATACCCTCTGCATCTCCTCCTTTCCACTTTTGGGAAAAAACACTGTAAAAGAGCTTTCACCTTCAACTCCTTTAATTTGCATCCCCCGATGCCCATTTAACTTGAAAAATGGCTTTGGAAAATCTTTATAATAATTTAATTCACCAAGATCAGCTAGTTGCCGTATCCGTTCGTAAGTCCAAAGACCATCAAATTGATATTCGTAGATTGTGCTTCCATCAAAGCAATCTTCTAATTTTTTCATTTGAACTATTTTCATTTCGCGATCTTTTTAACCGCTTCAATGGCGGTCTCAACTTCATCAATCGTATTAAATCCAGATAAACTGAATCTTATTGTTCCATCTGGCAAGCTACCAATAGCTCTATGTATCAATGGTGCGCAATGCAAACCACTTCTGCAAACAATCCCGAAACTCTGGTTTAATATATAACCTATCTCTTCTACTTCCCGATCTTTGATCCTAAACGAGATAATGGGGATATTCATAAAATCTTTAGAATTGTTGAATATTTCCACTCCCGAAATATCTGAAAGACCCTTAACAAGATCAGTTGCGAGATCATTTGCTTTTTTACAGAAATCCTCATAACTTTGGCTATACCAATCTAAAGCCTTAGCTAGACCACATAAAGCTGGCAAGTTCGGAGTCCCTGCTTCATATCTAATTGGCACCTCTTGCGGATGTAACATCAGATTGCTTTTTATGCCTGTTCCTCCAACAAATATCTGTTCAAGTTCAACAGAAGGCGATATATAGAAGCCCCCAGTTCCCGCAGGACCATGTAAAGCCTTATGACCTGTAAAAACAACTATATCTGCTTGAATTTCATCAACCTTAAATTGAATGTGTCCCAGAGATTGAGAAGCGTCTAAAAGCGTTATTGCACCATAGAATTTAGCTTTTGAAAATATTGTTTTTACATCATTTACCTTGCCAGTGACGTTTGATGCATGATTGACCGCCACCAGTTTAACGTCCTCATCAATAAGCTTGTCAAACTCATCTTTGTCCAAATTGCCATAATCGTCAAGACCGATAAAAACTATATCTATGCCATATTTTTCTTTTATATGATACAAAGGTCTCAAAAGCGAGTTGTGTTCGGTAACTGTTGTGATCACTTTATCGCCTTTTTTTAACCCCAACCCCCAGAGTGCAATATTCAAAGAATGCGTCGCAGACGTCGTCAAAACTATCTGTTTTGGCGAACTGATTCCCAATAAATCAGCTAATCTACTACGGCATTCCAATATAGGATCGTTGAAATGTCCGACCGATCTACCAGGATGATAAGGTGGATTTCTCAACGATTCTAATATGGCTTCCTCAACTCCGGGAGCCTTTGGCCATCCACTCGCAGCATTATTGAAATATATCACTTCTTTTAACATTGATTATGAAAGTAATAACTTTGCTCGCTAAATATTCCCTAAAATTTAATCCATATACTAGTATCGGAAAGGTTTAAGAAAACTTTAGCTCCTCTTTTAAAAAAATTTATCTATATGAAAAAATAAAATGAAACTGACAAGAATATTGACTTTGTCTATTTTATTATATAAGATCATCTTTGCTGTATATCATTCTAGCTTTTCGCTGTTTTATTTATACTTCAAGGGGTGATAATGATATGGATGTTATGGGACTGATCACATTATTAGTATTAAATATATTAGTGATAAACACAGACAAAATGGTAATTGACTCTTTTGATTACAAAGGAACACTAGATGCACAATCTGAGTGGAAACCACAAGCGGGCAGTCTTCCTGTTGAATTGTCCAAAACAGACGACGGCGATGGATTTTTAATTTTCAACTGTGATCTATCGCAAAAACAAGACCGTTGTTATTGGGATAAGAAGGTTGATCTTGATCTGTCAAAATTTGGCAGGTTTACATTTTCAATTTTCGCTGAAAATCCCAAAGCAATAAGCAGTGGAACGCTATACTTCCAAAGCGGAGATGGTTGGTATTCCGGGGCTTTTCAGATAGGAAAAAGTAAATGGCATAAGGTATCACTACGAAAAAGCGGTTTTCGTATAGAAGGTTCGCCAAAAGGATGGCATAGCATAAACACAATACGTCTATCATTTTGGAAATCCGCTGACATAGATACCAAAGTTAAAATTAATAATCTTTCTGCAATATCGGACAAGATTGTCGTTGTACTTGGTGATAATACAATAAAAAAGGGCTCACAGCAGGCAAGGACTGTCCAAAATCTTGCGGAGCAGATGTCCGATAATCTTGATGCTTTAGGATTAGAGTTCGGCGTCATAACAGATAGCGAAGTGGAATCAGGCGCTTTATCATCAGCTAAACTCGCAATTTTTCCCTATAATCCTGATATTTCAGAACAAGAGGTCTCCGCTATAACCGATTTTGTGAATTCTGGCGGGAAAATCATCACTTTTTATATGATTCCAAATGTTTTAGCTAATTTGTTGGGAATTGAAAGCAGTGAATGGGCTCGTGAGACGCGCCCCGGGCAGTTCAGCTCAATCAGCTTTGACGTCAACGCAATAAACGGTCTACCAAATAGCATATCACAAGGCTCATGGAACGTTACAATACCAAAAAATATTACAAAAGAGACCAAGATAATAGGAAGATGGATGGATTCAGAAGGCAATATATCCGATATACCTGCTATCACACTGCATCCAAATGGAATGTTTATGGGACATGTCCTATTACAAAGCGATCTACTGAATAAAAGGCAGATGTTACTTGCCACAATCGGTGAATTACTGCCAGATATGCGTCAAAGTTTATCCGAAGCTGTCCTAAACCAAAAGGGGAAATTTGCCGGGCTTGATGATTTTAATGAGGTCCAATCTCTAATTAAGGAAAACTTAACAAATGTCCCAAAAGAAAGGCAAAATGAAGTGAAAAAACATCTAACTGAGGCAGAAAAATTATATAACGAATGTGATAAAGCAAATGAAAATAATCTATTTGGAGATTTGATAAAAATATCGAGAAAAGCGTCAGAGGAATTTCAAGAGGCATTATTGCTCAGTTTCCCATCAAAAAAGGACGAATTTAGGGCGTTGTGGTGTCATTCTGCTTTCGGCATACCGGGTTGGGATTGGGATAAAGCAATAGAAAATATCAAAAAGTATGGATTTAACGCGATTGTGCCAAATATGCTGTGGGGCGGACTAGCATATTATCAAAGCGATGTTTTGCCAATTGCCGAAAGTGGGGATCAGATAGAAAAGTGCCTCTCCGCTTGTAAGAAACATAATATAGAAGTCCACATTTGGAAGGTAAACTGGAATTTGTCTAATGCACCTGCGGATTTCGTTGATAGAATGAGAAAAGAAGGCAGACTCCAAAGAGATAGATTTGGAAATGAAACTAGATGGTTATGTCCATCCAATGAAGAGAATTATAAACTTGAACTTGAATCAATGATTGAGATCGTCAGAAAGTATGACGTTGATGGTATCCATTTTGATTATATAAGGTATCCAAACAATGACAACTGCTTTTGTGATAATTGTAAAAGGTCGTTTGAAGAAAGCATTGGCGAAAAACTTGATAACTTTCCTGCTGATGCTCTAAGTCCTGCATATATTGACAAATTTATCAAATGGCGAAGCGATCAGATAACCAGACTTGTCCGCGATGTGAGCGAGCAGGCAAAAAAACTAAATCCCAAGATAAAGATATCCGCAGCTGTCTTCAATGATTATCCTTCGTGTATACGTAGTGTCGGTCAGGACTGGAAACTTTGGATTGATTCAGGCTACCTTGATTTCGTCTGCCCGATGAATTATACATCGGATAACGATCGCTTTTTGAATATGGTCAATAATCAGATGTCAATTGTGGATAACAAAATTCCACTTTACCCAGGGATAGGCGCATCTGCACCAGGACTTTCTCCAGATCAAGTTGCATTGCAGGCACATATTGCACGTAGCCAAGGCGTAAAAGGTTTCATCATATTCAATTATGATCTGACAGTTACAGAAAAGGTTTTACCTGCATTATTTAAGGGCTTAACATCAGAATAAATACTCATTTTACCACTAAGAGATAAAGTTTATATGGTTGAACAAGACCTCTCGAAATTGATAACTGAGCAGAGAAATGAGAATTCTCTCAATATTGATTCCAAGTCTGTTGAGGAGATCATAGATATTTTCAATATTGAGGATCAGAAAGCCATTTCCGCTGTAATAAAAGAAAAGGAAAACATCGCTAAGGCGATATATCTGATCATAGATGCATTTAAGAATGGTGGAAGGTTATTCTATGTAGGCGCTGGAACAAGCGGAAGGCTTGGGGTCCTTGATTCTGCTGAATGTCCCCCTACCTTCGGCGTTTCAAGGGAGATGGTGCAAGGGATAATTGCTGGCGGATATGAGGCACTTGTCAGATCAATTGAAAGGGCAGAGGACAACCCCGAAGATGGCGCTCAGGCTATCGTAGATAGGGGCATAAATGACAAGGACGTCGTCGTTGGGATTGCTAGCAGTGGTAGAACTCCGTTTGTCATCGGAGCATTACAAAAGGCTCATAAGCTAGGTGCAAAAACTGTTTTGCTTCAATGTAATCCTATACAAGCCAAACCTGAATTCGTTGACGTTTTTATCCTGCCGATCGTCGGTCCTGAGATAATCACAGGTTCAACTAGACTGAAAGCTGGGACAGCTACAAAACTCATCCTAAATATGTTGTCAAGTATATCTATGATAAAGATCGGAAAAGTATATAATAATCTTATGGTAGATGTTCAAGCGTGGAATGAAAAACTTGTTGATAGGGCAAAGAGATTAATTACAGAACTCGGCAAGGTTGATAAAGATAAAGCAGAAGAACTACTAAAGCAGGCACACGGTAGCGCGAAAGTCGCTATTGTGATGGCAAGAAGAGATGTCGATTATGACGAGGCAGTTAAACTCCTAAAAGATAATGACGGCTTTCTCCGAAAGGTGATTGATATATGATAAGGGTTATTTTGGCTTTATTGTCATTATGCTTTGTCACTCAAATTTGTTCATTTGCAGAAAATAGCACAAGCGAATTGAAGTTTATTCTTTCACAAAACCCTATTAAAAGTCAACAGGCGGTTCATAAGGAAGACACTGATAACAAAACTTTCAAACCAAGTGATATATTTATAGTTATGATCAGGTTTTATCAGTTGTTTATTTCAACGCAAGATATGCCTGTATGTAATTTTACGCCTTCCTGTTCACATTTCGGCGTTGAATCTTTGCGAAGATTTGGTGTTATTAGGGGAATACTTTTGACATCAGACCGTCTACAACGTTGCAATGGTTGTTCAACGCCATATTATCAAATAGATTACAAGACAGGAAAATATATTGATCCGGTGCAAAAGTATGTCTATCTTTTGAATAAAAATTAAAAAGAAACCGAAAATGTTTTATATAAGATTTATATCTAAATTCTTGTTTCTTCTATTCTTATGTATAGACGTCTTTCCAGATGAAGTTGATTATTATAGCCCAGAAAATTTATTGAGATTTGCTGATCATCTTTATCAACAGGGCGACTATGTAAGGTCTATAAAAGAATATGAAAGATATATGTTCTCTTGTCCAAATAATCCAGATGAAGCTTTATATAAAATCGGGATTTGTTATCGCTATGCAGACGATATAGATAAGGCGATAGACGCTTTTCAAAGGATTGTGAAAGAAAATCCAAATAGTAACCTTAAATTTTCAGCAAACTTTCAAATAGGGTATTCATACTTTATTTCTGGTCAATATAAGAATTCACAGGACTATACTTTTGGCTTATTGAAAGATGAACTGACTTCTGATCAACTTAAAAAATTGCACATTTTACTCGCATTAAACTATCTTGGGCAAAGGAAATGGCAATTGGCAAATAATATACTCAATATTTCCCCTTCTGGACCATCAAACGATCAGAATATAGATCGTATAATGTCTGATCTCAGAAGGCTGTCATCTGAGGGCATAACCAGAAAACATAAAAGCAGATTTTGGGCAAGTTTTATGTCTGCGATCATACCCGGGGCAGGGAAGATATATTGTGGACAATACGGGAATGGTCTATTTTCATTTATGACTGTTAGCTCTGTGGGATTTATCGCTTATAGTGGTTTTAAAAGAGATGGTATCAAATCTGTTAGAGGATGGATATTTGGTAGTCTTTTCCCAATTTTTTATTTTGGCAACATCTATGGTTCTGGCATATCCGCATTAGCTTATAACGACTGCATTGAGAGTAAGATTATCACAAGATTGCCGAAGTTGCCAGACGATTGGTAATTCTTACCATTAAAGTATTTGATCAAGATTATCCATCACTTTTTGAAATGCTTCAACATATAGCTTCATCAGTTCCAGGTCATTTGGCGGATTTACATCAAAGACATAGCAATGCGAGTCTATAAATTCAACTGATCTTGGATAATCTTCCTTTTTATATTCAATATTTGAGCCGTGACATTTCCAAGGACAACCTTTGCCATAACCAACTTTGGCTTGGAATATCTCTTGTGCGGGGACAGGCATACGTTGCCATTGTCCTGTGGGAACACCTTCCGCTGAAAGTGCCTCTTGCACTTTCTCCCGTAATGTCCTTGCCGGTATATCCAATCCTAATTCTTTTGGATTGAAACCGACGACATAATTGTAATATACATGATAACATTCTATCGGGACATAAGGCGTCTCAATGCCTTTGATCTTGCTCAGTTGTTCGGTCAAGTAGTTACAATTTCTGACCCTGAGAGCGTTGTTTATGTCAAGCCTTTTGAGTTGGCTTCGGACAAACGCTTGACTGAACATATCCCCGCGATACATCCATCCAAGCCCATAGGCATTATATTGTTGCTCTTCTCTTTCCCTGCCGGGAATTACCATTTCTCCGAAATATTGAAGCAATGCAGCTCTTTTATATACTTGTTCATCATTAGTAGTGAATAATCCGCCCTGACAACCACTGCTAAGAGTTTTTGACATCTGTGTGCTATATCCCGCTGCGTCGCCCATAGAACCACAAAGACGCCCTTTATATCTCGCCCCATGAGCCTGAGCTACGTCCTCTATAACATAAAGACCGTGCTTTCTAGCGATCTCTATTATGGGGTCCATATCTGCGGACAAACCGTGTATATGGACAGGCATTATCGCTTTTGTTCTTTCGCTTATTTTCTCTTCGATCAGATTTGGGTCTATGCAATATGTTTTTGGGTCAATATCTACGAAGACAGGTATAGCGTTATGGTGTAATACAGCGGCAGCACTAGCCCAAAAGGTGAAAGCAGGGACAATAACCTCATCCCCTGGTCCAATGCCTAGTCCAGCAACACACATATGAAGAGCTGCAGTCCCACTGTTAACTGGGATACAATATTTGACGCCCATATACTCTGCCCATTCTTTTGCCAGTCCCGAAGCCTGAATATTCTGCTGTTGATTAATTCTCGCAGTCGTCAATACCTCCATAACAGCCTTAATATCTGCTTCTGTAACATGTGGCCAGGGTTTTATAAAATCAGGTGGCACTGTCCTCTTTCCGCCTTTTATTGCTAGTTTTTCTGCCATTTTGCGTTCCTCTCTTATATTGTAGGCATTTGATTTTCCGAGAAATTTCAAATCAAATGTAGTTTTAGTTAAAATTCATAAGGAGATTTTATTGTCTTTGCAATTCTTCAATTAAACCATCAGGCACACTTGCGACGTAAATTTGTGGCAATCCGGTCCTATCTGAATTAAAGACCACCCATCTCAGATCAGGCGTTAAATATGGATGAGGATGTGTGTTCTGTGCCCGTCCATAAGATGTTTCAGAATGACATATTATTGCAGTTTTGCCTGTTTTCATTGAGCCGATTATCACATCCTTTGTTCTGACATCGTCACAAGAGAAAAACTCTCCGTCCACAGAAGTTCCAACATGGTTAAGCCAAAAACCTTTGCATACAACTCTCGCAGGCTTCCCCTCACTTACAGCCAAAAGATTGCCCTTTTCTGGTGCGAAATCATCCGAAGCGACAACCGTAAGCAGGACCTCCTTGGTGTTGCCTATCCAAGCCTCATGTCCGGTTGCAGGTGTAGTATATGGTTTACCGACCATAAGCTCAGCGCGTTTGTGACTGTTGAAGTCAAGAATATATAATGTCGCCCCTTCCTCACCAACAAGTTTTATCAATTTTCCTGTTTCGTCTATCTGACCGCCTCGGTTGTGCTGGACTAGTATCTGTTTGCCCTCCGATGGCTCAAATTGTGGATGTGGGTTCAATATATACGGATCAGTGTCAATGATCTCACGAGTCCCTTTTGTCAGGTCAACGACTTCTATACCGAATTCGGTAAATTTATCGTCTACAGTCATGCCATAGGCATAAAAACCTCCGTCAGGCGAGACCGTCCCAAGACTTCTCATTCTCGGTTTTTTTTCAAATACATATATGGGATCAGATTCGCCAGTGGCAAGGTCTAACTTAACTAATTCTATCTCATCTTTTTCATTATGTCTGAGATAATAAAATATGCCTTTGTGAGTAATAGCAACTCCTGATATTCCCGCTATGCCTCGTCCTATTATATGCGTTTTCCATGTCCCAAGTTCACAAATGATATATTCCGATTTGTTCCTGTCGTATTCAGGGTTAGTTTGTGAAAACACAAAGTATCTTGAATCTGCAGAACAATATGGAATTTCACAATAGATATTGGACTTTGATAACGCGTCATCTGTAACCTGATGAATGATTGAGCCTGTGTCCTGTTGAAATGACTTTATTGACATAAAATTATCCTATTCGTTTTTAATTTTCCCCCAAAGTGAAGTAAGTTTTGTCTGTAATTCAACTGCAACCTTGATGGGACTTGTGTTATCTTTGAAGTAATCAAATTCAACCATCAGATCACCTGCCCCGCTATCTACACCTCCGTATATGCCAACTTCGTAAGGAGCAGTAAATGGAAAAGAAGTTGTTCCTATCTCTTTCCAATTTTCGTTTTCAGCTGTTTTGTAATATGCAGTGCATTTATCTTTCTCTCTTTTAAGTCTAAACCAAAGATCAGCTTCACCCGTTGCAGGAGCATAACCAGCAACATTCCCTGTAAGACCATCTCCCGATTCTACACATTTTTTCTGGAATTGAATTTGAGCTGTTTTGTTCTGATGCATCCAAAGCTTCAGCTTCACCCAATTATCATCCTTTGGAGATTTAGCGACAATACCAGCAATATCAGAGGCATTATTTCCCCATTTAGCTTTCAGGCGAGTTTCAATATCAAAGGGCTCATCTGCTATTTCTTGATACAGTCTGGCAGAAGCATCTGAACACCACAAGTTACCGCCCCAAACGCCTTCTATATGGAGCCAACCTTTAACAGTCTTCCCGACGTCCCATTTCTTCGGTTCATTTTGCCATTTAAACATCGGACTAATGTTAGGTCCGTTGAAGTCATCTGGGGTAACTTGTGCAGACCAAGAATCTTGCACATTCAGATAAAGGATAAGGCTTATGATCAGAGCGAAAAAAAACAGGCTGTTTTTAACTTTCATCATGCATCCTCCTTGATAAAGTCAACAAGAAAAGTAAAATATGAGATTTTTGATCTCGGAGAAACAGACGCCTATTTATAGATGCCCAAAGATCCAAAAAGAACGTAAAATTAAGGATTAGAATTTCAGGATCAACGAATTATAGCATATTTTATTGGGTCCTTCACTCCTGCATTTTTAAAGCCTCTGAGCCTCAACACACAACTATCACATATACCACAAGCTATATCGTTATCCTGGTAGCAAGACCAAGTCAGATGTAAAGGGGCATTTAACTCAATGCCCTTCTTTACTATTTCATACTTTTTCATATCAATAAGCGGAGTAACAACCTCAATGTGAGTTTCTGGCTTTGTCCCAACCTCAACAAGTTGATTAAAGACATGGTAATATTCTTTTCTGCAATCTGGGTAGCCTGAGCTGTCTTCTTCAACCGCTCCGATAAAGACTTTCGTAGCACCGATAACCTCTGCCCAAGAGACAGCTATTGCTAATAAATGTGTATTTCTAAAAGGGACATAAGAGGTCGGTATATCTTTACTATCCAGATTAGCAATACTAACAGGAATATTTTCGTCAGTAAGGCTTGACCCGCCAATAACTTTAAGATGCTCTATACTTATCACAAGCCTTTTTTTAACATCGTAATAATCCGCAATGTCATTAAAAGCTTGTAATTCTCTTGCTTCCGTTCTCTGTCCGTAATTGATATGAAGAAAAGCAAGTTCATAATTTTGTTTAGCAATTGCAGCGGAAACACAACTATCCATTCCACCGCTAACCAAGGCTATTGCCAGTTCTTTCATTGAATCTTGATCGCTCCCCAAGTTAATGTCGCTTTACCTTTGGGATTGACCGATGCAGTTTCATTTGTCAAGTTCATATATCCAAAGCCCTGACTTTGATCGTGCGCCTCTCGTCCAGTCCAAGTGATCTGTATTTCCCTATCAACCGCTTCGGTGTCATCAATTACAGGATGAAATCCAATAGAGTTACCGACTTTAAATTCTAGACTTTTCATCTGTTTATATTCAATAGATGCTTCACAAATATAACCATCTGCGGTCTTTGAAGATGCTATTTGCAAATAATCGGGCTCTCTGCTTCCTGCTCCATCCATATTGCACCAATTCCACTTTTGGTTATTCGCATTAAATCCATATTGGTAATGTTCGGCATGCCCCCCAACTGCATTGGTCGTTGAGAAGAATATTTCTATTGCGTCTGCGTTCCATATATCCCCACCAGCCTTGCTCATTGATATTTTGTCATCCTTGACAACAACAGCCATATAAATGTTCTTGTCATCCCACATCAAATAAAAACTTCCACT
>FWPV01000447.1_pt1 | contig 130830 bp, 99 predicted proteins | sample 2228371 | NCBI WGS metagenome assembly FWPV01 (sample SAMEA103939776, study PRJEB20133) | metagenome | reverse complement strand
TCGCTTGAAATATTTTCCATGGTTGTTCCATTTCCATGCTCATTTTTTTTTCTGAGACCTTTCAGTCCGCCAAAAGGCGGACCGTCCCGCCAACTGGCGGACGGTTCTGAGACCAAAGTTGTTTTGAGCATAACCTTAGTAACAAGCCCGCTCCAGTCGCACCAACTTTATTACCTTATCAAGAATAATACTCAAAAAAAAGCTAATAAGGTATAGCGGTGGTGAATCATGATTGGCTACTAAGGCTAATTTGGAATTTGCCCTTCGTTTAACAGACGTTATGCTATCCATTAAAAAATTTCCTGAACCAGACCTCATTCGTCAGCAACTGCCAGATCAGATGGGCATTGTCCTCTTTGCCCTCACGGTCCAATTGGATTTTCATGCGCACGTAGTTCGGATCGTACAGTCCCCGGCGCTGGATCGATTCAAAGGATAGATAATCATCGATCATCTCTTTCAATGGCCCACGAATCCAGGAACGCAACGGCGTGCCGAACGACGCCTTGGGCCGATGCACGATCTCCATCGGCAAATACTTTTCCGCCACCTTTTTTAGCAGATATTTTTGGACATTCTTCCGAATCCTGAACTGCGGCGGTAGGGTGAACATGAATTCCACGATCCGATGATCGGTCAATGGCGGTCTGGTTTCCACACTGGCTGCCATGGAGGCTTTATCTGAGTACAACAGATTATGTTCTGGCAGAAAAACTTTCGTATCGTTCAAGCACATTCGGGTCAGATAGCTAATGCCATTGTGATTGAAATTGGGCAATTGGGATTGATAGAAATGCGTATCCCAATAGGAAATTTTTCCACCAAAGAGCTTATGAAATTCCGTGGGATTCAGCGACAGATCAGCCGAAAGAAACCGCTCAATCGGCGGTAGGGTTGCAAACGAGAGGAACCGTTTTGCCCATCGCACGTAGCGAAAGCCACCATTTTTTGTAGCGACTGGCACCAAATCCACCACTTTTTCGATTGCCTGCTGGGCAAGCTTTGGAACATAATGGTGATAAGCCTCTGCTTTGAGACAGGCGAGGTGCTTGCGATAGCCACCGAAAATCTCATCACCGCCTACACCGTTGAGCAGCACATAAATTCCCGCCTCCCGAGCTGCCTTCGAGATCAAATAGGTGTTGATTGCCGCCGCATCGGCCAGAGGTTCATCCAGATGCCAGACCATTTTTGGCAATAGATCGATGATATCGGGCTGGATTACCAGCTCATGATGCTCGAAACCGAAATGCTCTGCCACCTGTTTGGCATAGCGGCTGTCATCGGGCATATCCTCGTATCGAGCATCCTGCTGATCGAACTTGATGGTAAACGTCTGAATGGTTCGATTCGTATGTAGACGCATCAATGCCGTGATGATGGAAGAATCCAGACCGCCGCTCAAGAATGCCCCAACCTCCACATCGGCGACCATCTGCAACCGCACCGCATTGGTGAGCAATGCCTCGAATTGCGCCTCGGCCTCTGCATCCGAAAAGTTATTCTCCTGCGGTTCGATCTCCCAATAACGCTCCACCGTCAATTGGCCATCTTTAAAAATCAAACAATGACGTGGCGGCAATTTATAAATATTCTTAAACCCCGTGAGCGGTGAAATTTGAAATCGGGTCGACGTAAATAATGCTTGCTCATCAGGTTCGAGGGGTACCAGACCGCTGGCCAGAATCGCCTTGATTTCAGAAGCGAAAATGAACTGGTTACCCCGATGATAATAGTACAGCGGCTTGATCCCGATCCGATCTCGAGCGGCAAAAAGTTCTCCTGTTTTAGGATTGAACACGGCGAAAGCGAACATGCCATTCAGTTTCTTCAGGCAATCCCTTCCCCATTGCTCGTACGCCTTCAACAGCACCTCAGTATCGCTGTTGGAACGAAATGCCACCCCCTTTCGCTGCAGATCGGCTCTGATCTCCTGATAGTTGTAGATCTCCCCATTGTAGCTGATCCACAGCGTGCCATCCTCGTTCCCCATGGGCTGATGAGCCAGCGGCGACAGATCGATGATGGACAACCGCCGATGCCCCAGCCCGCTTCGCTGCTCATCGAACCAGCGAACGCCCTCGTCATCAGGTCCCCGATAATCCAGCAGGCTGGTCATGCGCTGAAGCGTCTCTGTATCGCCACAATGGATGAGTCCGCTAATGCCGCACATGTGTTTTAATATGAACCATTCAAAATATTATTAAAGATGCTTATCATCTTTTCAACATTCGCTTCGCTGGTAAAATGTTTTTCATATAGTTCGCGAGATCTTTCCCCCATCTGCCGCCTTAATTGAGGATTATTTATTAATTCATTGACTTTTTCAACAATATGATTAACAGATTTTGGGGGTATCAGAAAGCCGTTGAATCCATTAATAATTGATTCGGAAATTGCCCCAACATCAGTCGCAATAATAGGGCATCCGCTTGCCATTGCTTCTAATATTGCATTAGGATGTCCTTCGTGCCAGGACGGAAACAAAAAAATATCGGTAGTACAAAAAAATCGTTCTTTAGCTACCCCCTTTATAACCCCCAGAAAGATAATGTGATTATTAAGGCCTATTGCTTTTATATAATCAAAAAGCCATTTCTTAAAATCATTTTCTTGATATGCGAAATCTCCTGCAAGATTAAGAACTACATTATTATGTTGCTTATGAATGATCTTGAAGGACTCAATTAATTCTTTTGTACCTTTTTCTGTTCCTAAATAGCCAATGTACCCCAGGTTAATATGCTTATTTTTTTTTAAGTTAGCCTCTTTAAATGAAGTTGGAGAAAAGTCAGTTGCGTTAGGCAAAATAAATATCTGTTCCTCAATAAACCATCTTGCTACCATTGATTTTAATTTACTACCTAAAACGAAACAATAATCTATTTTATCAAAAATAAAATCAATGATTTTTTTTAATAAATATGTTGAGTTTTCATAGAATACAAGATAATTAGATCCCCTAAAATGAGCTACAACTTTAGCATTCGAAAATAGCTTTGCTATTAAAATAAATAAAGCATCTCTTAAAAAAGCAACAGCATTTTGAGAGATACATAGATAGACTAAATGTGGTCTTTTATATAATAATAAAATTATATATTGAAAAAGACTTTTTGCTCCAATAAGCAAATTTAAAAAATCGATTTTGCCAAGATTATTTAAGTCACGGTGATCTGAAGTATTCAAATGGATGATTTTAAATTCATGTATTAAGTTGGAGTTTAATAGTCGTTCATTTTGAACATTTACACCATGATACGGTGGAGGCAGAGAACCTATGAATAAAATTCGCTTTTTCTTCATACTCAAATTTTAAACTGATCGTCTAATGCACTAATTTATATTTAGTTATAATTGAATTGAGCATTGATATTTATCATTTTATAACTTGTCGCTAGTAGTTTTTCCTTTTAAACTATTTTCAGCGCTCCAGTATAATAACCATAATGGCAATGTTATCCTTGTAATTTCCCAATAATTATCTAAAAATGCGAGAAGAAAAATATACGTCGATCCAACGAATAAACTACATGCCACTGGCAAATAAATTGAATTAGATTTTTTTGATGCGATTAATAATTTATAAGATCTTCTAACTATATAAAAATATAATAAAAAAATTAAGATCCCCAATATCCCGATTTCAGCTATGGGAGCCAGGTAGCTTGAATAGGGATTTGACAACTGCACAGTGCCTAAAACTGGTCCAGTTCTTGTTGCTGCAAGATATCTTTCAGAAGTTCTTGTAAACCTTGGCTCTGACATCTTAAATAACGTCATTACAATTTTTCCCACTCCTTTGCCTTTTCTTATAGAGTTAATTTCTATGCTGAAAGTATAATAAGCACGGCTCAAATAATTTCCTGGTCCAACACCTAATAAAAAGTTTTTGGGACTTTCTGACAACATCAGAGCTGTTTGGGGATAGGCAAGAAACTTGCCATAACGAATAAAATCGGAAGGATGCTGAATGATTTCCATCCAATCGTCATATTTTATATAGCGATCAGTAGCTGATGTTTTTTTAAAGAAAAACAATAAAGAAGAAAAAGAGACCAGAATCGTTATAGAACCGATAAGCAAAAATCTCCATACTTTTGTTGCATATAGAGAAAAGATCAGCAAAATATAAGAAAAAATAAAAAAAATTACAGCAGATCGAAAAGACATCAAATAAAAAGTAAAAAATATGAAGACTTGAGGAAACAATATTCTAAGAAGCCCAAGCTTTTTATAGTAAGTCTCTCCTAAAAAATAGCCACCGATAATAATCAGAAACGCAGAGAATTGATACGCGTTCAAACCAAATGTTCCAGACATTACATCAGGATCACCATAGTCTATAAAAAGCGGAACATCAATAAAAATAACTACAAGTACGTTCAGAATAAAAATCCTTCGTAATAGCTTATTCAATCTAGCGCTAAATTTTTCTTTGTCATCGATAATTATATCTAAGCAAATAAATAGCAAAGGACCTGCTAAAAATCCATAGGTAAATAAAAAAGCCGCCGGGGGAAAAATCTCTTCCAAATTGAAAATTATAGATAGGCATATAATTATGAATAAAATAAACATAGAAGTAGCAATAAATCGATGCTCTTTTGAAAATGTTTGATTATATTTTCGTTTAAAGATGGCATGAAAAATAAGAAATAGAATGAATGGGATATCTAAAATGTCTACAGCTTTCGGTAGGATATGAAAAACTTCTGAAAATAGTCTGCTTACCAGAAAGAAGGCAAAAAAATAGATGATAAAATTTGGTAGGTTTAACATGATTAAAAATTATAATTAATTAAAAACAGCTTTATCTGGAATCATTCTCAGCAATGATTAAGTGCATATTCGATTGCATTAGCGAAACCTTCAGCACTTTTATGGATGTTGACCGATTGGTTTATGATTTCTAGCGACGGCTGGCCCATTTCCCGACGCTTCTGAGGGTCTAAGCAAAGCTCTCGAATGCGGGCTGCAACTTCTTCTGTATCAGTGGGATCTATTACATAGCCATTTTTTCCATTCTGCACAACATCTACTGTCCCTCCAGCAAATTTAGAAGCAATAATAGGCAAACCAGCAGCAGCCGCTTCTACCATGACCAAACCATAAATGTCGTACAATGAGGGAAACACAAAAAAGTCACTTTGTGCATAAAATGGTGCCACTTCTTCATACCTTTTGGCTCCCCAGAACACGACGTCCTTGAGCATGAGTTCCTGAACCAGTCGTTTTAACCTATAGGCATCAGGGCCATCGCCCACAATGTCAAAGCTTAGTGATATTCCATACTCATGTTGGACGATTTTCAGCGCACGTAAAACATATTCAAGTCCTTTTAATCCCTGAAGATTTCCAACAAACAACATCTTCGGTTTGGCAATTGGTGACTTCTTCTTTTTTCCATTTCTCGCTTTCAAAAGCATCGACCGGAAGTGCTCTGTGTCAATAGAATTGATTGCCACAAATACTTTTTTTTCATCTACGCCGTAGGATGTCAGGAAGGTTTTGGCCTCAGTACCATAAGCAATGTAAGCCGCACATTGAGAAAGCAAATAATTCCGAACCTTATTTCTGAGCCATCTACCACGGTGGCGTTGAGCTTGAAGGTTGGTCTCACCTGAATAGATGACGAATGGGATGTTATGTTCTCTTGCATAATGACAGGCAAAGATGGACGGCAGGGAGAATCCTCCCGACACAATGACTGAAGGACGCTCTTCCCCAAGAGCTTTAATAACGGACCAACCTGTACTCAGAAACTTCTCAGAGAAAAGTTGAACATGAAGGTCATTCAAAATGCGATATGAAAAATTGGCCTTTATTAAACTCCCTTCCCAGTAACTTCTGCGTTTATAGCCCGCCGCCGAAAACAGCACTTTCAGCGATATGCCTTTTTCATTAAGCAATAGCTGGGCATAATTTAGCATGGCCACTCGATATGGTGCAGGGACATTGGTTAGGAAAACAGCTTTTTTCTCATTCAATGTCATGGATTAAGATCAACCTTTGTGTTATCTATTAAAAACAAATTTGGGCTTAGCGCAGATGGCTTTTTATCATCTTGAATTTCATAATCAATGCTCAATGACTCAGCCCAGTTACAGAGAACTAATTGATCTCATAATGTGTATCAAGTTTGCTTTTTCAGTACAGCAGACAAAAGATGTGTCGAAGTTAGCCAACGTGACTTGATGAACGGGATGCTATTGATAATATCATCTACCCAGACTATTACCTTTGACACAACTAAGCTTTTTGTTTTTTTTCGTGCCAGTGCCTTTGCTAATATATATCGTACAATAGACATACGTTCTTTAAGAGAGAGCATAATTCCGGCTGTATGGAGATAAGACAGCGTTTTATGCTTATCAATGGATTCATTCATTGGAGAAGTCATCTTCTTCGGCTCAATTATAGCCTTGGCCCAACGAGAAAAACCTGTTGGCTTTCTGCCATCACGAACGGTTTCTATGAATCCCAATAATCCTCCCTGCTTTAGATACGAGATTATTCTGGGTAGCGCCTCCTGTTGTTGGGTTTGGTGATGCAGACCTCCCTTTATAAAGATAGCATCAAAAGATGCTGGCGCAAACTGTAATTGATCACTATCCACCTGGATGAATTGACCGTGTGGTATCATTTTCTTCCCACAGAGAAGTCCCCAGTAAGAGATCTCGGTCCCAACAAAGAAATATTCAAATTTCTGTGGAGGATAAACTGATGGGAATGTTGAAAAATCTCCTCCTGCTATTTCTAATATTTTTGCACCAGGGTTTACCGCAGTTCTCATGGGTCCAAGCACATCCCGCACTGCATTGTACCATTGATCCCCATACCGAATATAGCCATTGCTAATTGTGTGCCATAGGTTCTGATACTTTTTTTCATAGAAATCGAATTCGAGATATTTCGTGTCCTTATTGTCCATTAACATTCTCTCAGAGTATCTTTCACAGGCAAAAGTGTACTTAGAATTGCTCTTCTTAATCTGAGCTAACAAATTATTTATTGCTTTTCGCTCTTCACTTGACACGATCCGCTCTGGAGGAAGCAGTACTAGGATCCCATTAATTATCGGAAAGAGCTCAACGCCGATTTCTTCAGGACCGCAGATGATGGCGCCGGTTTGGATATCATTAGTATTGTTATCATTTTCCAATGCAAGTACAGTGGGTTCATGGTACTGAATTGGAAATTTGATATATTTTATTAGCTCTCTAATCATTACCAAATCACCTTAACAATATCACAATATTGTTTGCAAACAATCAGCATGCTTTAGCTAAACCACCGTTCGTACCATGTGGCTAGGGAATAGAGATTCCAGGCTAAAACTCCATTAGGATCCCCTTTATGACCATTCTTTAAACGTGAATGCATGGATTCTATGAAGCCTTGACTTAAGATACCCCATTCCTTATGCATTTGGGGTAACATTTTAAAGATCTTTTCATGCATCATTTTTCCCGCCCATTCTCGTATCGGTACACAGAAGCCCTGCTTCTTTCTGTATAAAAACTCATTAGGGACGATCCCCTCAAGCGCTTTTTTGAGAATATATTTTGTCTCGCCATTCTTATATTTCAAATGTTGGGGCATTTGCATAGCAAACTCAACGAGATGGTGATCAAGAAATGGTACACGGATTTCGATAGAGTTTGCCATACCCATTCGATCGGCTCTATGAAGAAAAACATGCTCAACTTCAGAATACAAACCCCAATATGAGAGCCACTCTACATAATCTTTGCTCTTTGATTCTGCCAGGAATGTTTGAGATCCATTTTTCACTGCCTGATAAATATCGCCTTTCCCGTTGGGAGCAAGAAGATCCTGGAAGGCGTCTGTTCCTTTCAATGCACCAGTCGAACCAATATATAGCTCTATCTCGCGTACGGAACGCTCCAGAACATCTGCTAAAACACCATTTACGCCAATGCTCCGTCCCAATTGAGCAAGAGACTTTTTCAAGCCTTTGGGAAGCGAGTTTAGCATATTCCAGTACGGCCAAATACGTAAATATCGCATCCATCTTCTGTAACCACAAAATAGCTCATCCCCCCCGTCGCCATTGATAATAACGATGGCGCCGCACTGTCGGGCTAACTTGGAAACAAAATAAATTGGAATTACTGTCGGATCAGCTATAGGTTCATCAAGATAGAATGAGAGTTCCGGAAGCACTGTGGTTAGCTCCTTTTGCGTTACCTCAATCTCATCATGATGTGTCTTAAAATGCTTGGCAGCCTTTCTAGCGTACACCCTTTCATCGTAAGCTTGTTGTCCTTGAAAGCCAGCCGTAAAAGTGTGGATGTTTCCGCCAGATACGTTTGACATTAACGCGACATTAGCGGTCGAATCAACGCCTCCACTGAGAAATACACCAACTGGAACATCACTAAGCGTTCGTAGACGAACCGCTTCTTTTAAAAGTTCCAAAACCTGCTTGGCATAGTAAGTTTCATCGGCATCTGAAGGCAATGCTAAATTGTTTTGATAAGGTGACCAGTACCGCTTTATTCGCATACCGTCATGCGAGGAAACCGTTGCATAATGGGCGGCAGGAAATTTATATATGCCTTTGAACATGGTCTTAGGTGTATATACCTTTCCAAATGCTAAATACTCGCATAATGCATCCTTATCAAGACATCTTTCAACTCCTGGGAACTGTAATAACGATTTTATTTCAGATGAAAATATAAGGGAATTCCCAGCCCAGGTGTAGTAAAGAGGCTTTATTCCTACCCTATCGCGCGCTAACAAAAGATAATTTCTCTTCCAATCATATAATGCAAAAACAAACATTCCCCTTAAGCGGTTAATAATTTCAGGACCAAACTCTTCATAGCCATGGACAATAATTTCAGTATCTGTGTTCGATTTAAATTGGTGACCTTTTGCCCGAAGGTCTGATCGTAATGTTTGGTAATTATAGGATTCGCCGTTGTATATTATCCAAATAGACTTGTCTTCATTGCTCATTGGTTGGTGACCGTTGAAAGAAAGGTCAATAATGCTGAGGCGATTATGAGCTAAGAATACTGAATGGTTTTCGCTCCACCAAACACCACTATCATCTGGGCCCCTATGTGAAATAAGATTGAGCGAACGTAAGACTATTTTTTCTGAAAATGGGAGTGGAGGATTATTAAATGTTATCGCACCAACTATTCCGCACATTATTTTTTTACTCCAAAGCAATTTGTGATAGGATTCGTCGAAAGCGCCATTTCATAAAACGAATTATAATTAGCTACCATTTTTTCAAGGCTATACCTCTTGCGGATTTCAGCTTTCGCGGCTGAACCAATATTCAGTCGCAGTGTTTGATCCATAACCAAAAGTCGGAGTTTTTCCACAAGATCATTTACGTTATTGACAACGAATCCTGTCTTAAGATTAACCACGTGCTCTGTCAGCCCCCCACCATCTGCAAAAACAATAGTTGGCAAACCGACCCCCATTGCTTCAACCGCTGAATTCCCAAACGATTCTTCAGGACCGGAAGGAAGGACAAAAATATCCAATACTTGAAGAAAGTCGCCGATGTGTTCCTTTTTCCCAACAAATGTCGTGATGTGATCAATGCCCAATGCCCGTGCTTTTTGTTCTAACTCTTCTCGTGAAGGGCCGTCACCAATAATACAACAGTGTATCAGATCGTTTTTTATTTTAGCGACTGCCTCCAGTAGCCATTCTATCCTTTTGCACGGGCGCAGATTGGCGCTCGTCCCGATGCGGATGACACCGTTCCGATTGTCGTTCAGTTCATCGAGCACTTCTTGTCTGCTACGTTTTGGATCAAGAAGTGAGAAATCAATTCCATTGTAGGTTATCAAAATTTTATTTAGAGGAATTCGGAAGAGTCTCGAAGCCGCAAGGGCAGCCTGGTTGGTATTTCCGGAGACACCATGAAAATATTTTCGTAAATAGTATCCCGCAATTTTGTATCTCAATAATTGTTTAACGGGATAATGAAATATACCTGCACGATGGGTATAGAACCTTTTCAGATGGCTCACTTGAGATGTAATTTTCATTAATCCCAATTCTGGACTATGAAAATGCACGATTGAATAATCTTGCAAAAGGGTTTGAACCCGCGGGGTAATAGAGAGGTCGAAGGTATGTTTTTGAGAAAGCTCTATTACCCGCGCACCTATCTTTTTTGTCTTTTCTCCATAGAAGCCAGCATGACTTGCGACTAATAAATCAGCCTGCATTCCGCAGCGTCGTTGTTCGCGAACTAATTGATATACTGCCCGTTCAGCACCGCCGATATCCATTTTCCATATTAGATGTATAATTTTCTCGGACATTTGTTCCCTTCGGTTAGCTAAAAAATTGAGATAGATTTGTCTTTTTGATCCTATATTCAAAATATTTATAAGTTAACTAGAAAAACAATCTCCGAAAGAGATATATTCAGCAACTAACTTTTAAATAATAGAGGGGTTCGATATGCTATCTTATGGATCCTGTTTATTTGGGTAGCAATATAATTTGATTCTAAATCATAATTCTTTTCCATTTCTTCTAGCTTTGTAGCGATAACATCCGTCTCTAGGCGATCAACATCTATTGCTCGGGAAGACAAACCCAACATCTTCATTATACCTTTAGTCTTGAATCCCCAGTAAGAAATGGCAAGCGTAGGTGTACCAGATATTAGCGAAAATATTGCTGAGTGTAAGCGAAAAGTTATGACATATCTGGCACCGCCATATAGGCATAATAATTCATCCGGACTCAATAGTTTATCAATGAGATCAACAGAATTACTACTACCTTCCCTCAAGTACTTAAATAGTTCATTACTAATTTTAGAATCGTTTTCAAAGCCATCATATTCCTCAAACCTATTGCATTGGGTGACGATGACACACTTTTCAATAACATTATTACTTTTTAAATAGTTAAATACATTTCTCAAAATGGAAAATCTATTAGCAACGTTATCCCCTTCATTCATCAATTGACGTACTATCAGAACAAGATACCTCTTGTAAGGCAAGGAATAAGTTTGACAAATCTTTTTGATTGATTCAGTATTTGGTGGCTCAAGACTAAAAACACTATCCGGCACTAGTCTTATTTTATCATTATTAATTTTTATAACATTCCTGAGATAATCTCTAGATAATTCTTCTCGCGGCAACACTAAAAAGGCTTTGTTAAAGACAAATCTTATAAGCAGCCTATTAATGGGGTTATGGAGAGGACCAAAACTTTGAGCATATATGATGTACGGCTTGTTATATCTCCACGCCATTAAAAGAGGGAAGCAAAGCCAGTATTGTGCCACTACACTCTGAATTGATTTAACCAATCCTCCTCTTTTATCATAAAAAATGTTCGTGCCCCTGCCCACAATAAGCGAACTGTCCTTTATTTCATCTAACGTTTTATTATTCTTGAGAGAAGGAAATATAACAAATATAACACTAAATACCGTTTTTAATGCCCAAAGAACTTTTTTAAGTTTGCTACAATACTTGCCTTTTATATCATAACTATCGGCACGGGCCATTAAAGGGTAAGGTAATATTGCAACCTCCGGATATCTTGCCTTTATGAAAGGATATGCTTTTTCAATGAGATCCTTTCTAGAATGAGAAGAAACATAGTTTATTCTACATCCAGGGAAATGGGATTTTAGAACTTTTATTAAACTAATCCCCAATGCGCTGCCACCAGAATTCGTGTCGGGTAATCCATATACAATTGTTATTTTATCCAACAGTTTTCTCCTTAATACTCTATCCCAATTTCTTTAAAAATATATACCATGGCTCTAGCATTTGCGGGTATCTCTGTAAAAACTTGAGAGCGAGGTTCTATATTCTATTTATCAGTTAAAATGGATGAGTGTCCACTCATAAAATTCATCCTATGCTCTTCGTTTTATTACCCTGTTTTTGACAAATAGCGCTTTGTTCACAAATACTTTTGAGCGCAAATTTAAAAATGGATGAACGTATTTCCGAGCATTACTATCTCCAATAAGATTCGTGAATATTCTCAATTCATTGTTGTTCAAAAAAATCAAAGTAAAGCAATACAGGTAAATAATAAAGAATAATGCAAACAAGAAAATCCATATCAAAAAATTCAATAATGAATTATTTATTGATAGTACCGTATTTAGAAAAATGGCACAAATAGCCCAGTAGAGAAATGTATTGAGTAAGAAGCCTCTGATTTCTCTGAGTGATAAGTATTCTCTGCTTGTCAACCAATATATAAGGATATTCTTAAAAACACCTGCTGTACCAGTGGCTATTACAACTCCCATAATACCCCAAAGTTTTATAAAAACAACATCAGCGATTAAATTATAAATGCCAAATATCCTGCTAAGTAACAAAATATCTGATCTTTCCTTCAACTGAGTAACCAGACCAATCGGCATGTCAACTGCATTGAAAGTAGCAAAAGCAAACACTATGGCGAGCATAAGGTGATACTCTTCATATTTACCAAAAATAATACTTACTGCCTCTCGCCCTGATAGAGCAACAAGAAAAAGTATAGGAATATAAAAAGCATAATTACACTTTATCAAGAACTGGACCATTGTTTTTATTCGCTCTCTATCAGAGTCAATCCCCACTGAGATAAAAGCCGGTCGTATAACATCAGCCAGATAGTTTATTGGGCTGAAATGCTCTATCATTTTAGAAATTTTATTACAGAAGGCATAAATTCCAACTGAAATTGGATCTAGAAAAGAAGCGATCACTATATTATCAATATTCGTATCAAGCAATTGCGTTCCAACGTCATTGAAATTATAATAGAGCCCATATCTAAAAACCCTTTTCTTTTCCGCTTCAGGGAATCGTTTTTGAGTACCAGCGATTTGGGGAATCTTCTTTTTGAATATTATAATATTAGACAAAACCAATAGAACAAATGAAAAGAGGTCTACATACAGAATCCACAGGAGACCTACTTTAAAACAAAAAGCTAATGAATAACCCACAATTTTCAGGAAGGTAAAAATTATTTGAGTACCTTCAGTAAGTTTGTGTAAGAAAAAAGAATTGAGAACTATTCTCACTAATTGCCATTGCTGAAAACTAAGAATAATAAATATAAATATGATAAAGTAGTTTTTATAATCCTGAAGTTTTAAATAAGGGGAAAGGTCATCCCAGAAAAAAAATAAAATGGAAAGAATAACCATGCTCGTAGCCAATCGTATTTTGGCGGCGTTGATAAATAGTATTTTTACCAGGAAGAACTCTCCCCGCTTGAAATATTCAGGCACATATCTACTTAGTGCATTCACTAACCCAAAAGATGCCACAAATGAAAAGACAGCAATTATGGAGTACAAGAGATTGTAGATTCCATAATCATGTTTTGATAATACTCTAACTAGTATAGTTATCGAAACAAAAGAAAGCAATTGATTTGGTATTTTAAAAGCAGTCAAATATAAAGAAGCTTGGGAGCTTTTTTTTAATAATTGTTTATCGTTCATTATAATAATACGTGAGTTCAAGTAATAAGTGCAACTGCTAGCAGAAATGAATTAGGCGTTTCTTTGAAAGAAAAATTTTTTTCCTGGAAAGAAAATTTTTTTCTTTGGAAAGAAACCGGGCATTTCGTTGCATGAAAAATACGATACCGACCGGTCGCTGTGAGCGACTGGTCAGTGGCTGGTTGTGGCTTATCCTCTGGTTAACTGACCCGATCTTACGGGTGATCCTTGTTCCAGATTGCCACCACGTTGTCCGATGTTTTGCCGATATTCTCCCGGTTGGGGATCTCACCTCGAAACGCACCCGGCGGATTCAGGGAATTGGAAATCTGCTTATCCAGCCGATTGAAGATGCACAATTTGCCATCCAGATCGATGCTGGGTAAATACGTTCCCAACCCTGGCAGTTTCACGCCCTGGCCTTGCTTATTGAAAAACTGAATCGCGGCCGAGAGCTCACTGAGGACCATTTGAATTTCCGCTTTGTTCAATCCAGTGTGACCGGCAGTGAAATCCACCAATATTGTATCTAAGTCCTCTGGACACAGCTCCGCCCTGTCGGTCACACCCAAGGGCATGCCGAAGGGCAATGGAGATGGGGTAATGTTCCCAAAAAATAGCGACTGGACCTCAGGCGATCCTGGCCTGCGGATGGCTGCGCTCGGGCGGCTCCCGCTGGTCCTGCATGCAATTGGCTAAAACCGCTGATTGTCCCGAAAGCAGTTAGATAGCCGCAGCAACAAGTACTGCTTCGATCGCAGCGTCGCTCGCTGATTCCCTGCCCGCTGATGAAGGGCCTATCGGCATTGAATCAAAAATTGTCCCCCTGGATGATGTTTGGCGGCGATCATTGCCTCAGACAATGACTGCCAGCTAACACGACTCAAAGAATCTAAGGCGAGTTCGTTCGGTTGATTGAATCACTGGTTCGCTAAGCGAGAATTTCTGTTTCAAATCTCTCTCAGGCGCGCTGGATTAAACCATGACTGATCGGTCGCTCTTTGTGACCGCTCAGTGCCTAAAACCTTACCTGTACTCGAATGACAGGGCTACAATATACAACTTTCAACGTCGGAGTCAACAATTGTGACTGTTATTTAAAAAAAGTATATCCTTATAATTTTCTTTGGATTGACTGCTTTGATTTTTGAAATGTATCACTTGCTTTGATACGAGCCTTAAATGTAAGTTTTTTGAGCTAATTTTATGATCTATTATTCAATTTTATATCGAATTATTTCTGATGTTATTTTTATATAATGATTATTATAAAGCTAAATATATTCAATACCGAATTATAATAAAATATTAATACGATTGATAGAGCTCTTTCCAACCAATATTTATTTCGATCGTGATCAATCGGCATCGCCGAAACTTCGGAAACACCGTTGCCGGGGTTGGACGCCACCAGGCATTCACTCTGTATCAATGATTTTTTTCAGGCCTTCGAAAAAATCTATTTTCGGCTCATAGCCCAGGAACTGGCGGGCTTTGCCGATATTGGCCAGCGAATGCTTGACATCGCCAGGACGTGGCTCGGCATAACAAGGAGTTACATTGGTGTTCAATGCTTTATTAATAGCTTCGACCAGATCATTGATAGTTACACGTTTGCCAAAGGCGATGTTGAACACCTCACCCGAAAGCTCTTCCAAGCCCTGCTCGCATGCCAGCAGGTTGGCTTCCACTACATTGGACACATAGGTGAAATCGCGGGACTGGGAGCCATCCCCATAGATAACGGGCGACTCGCCGTTCTTGATGAGCTGAATGAACTTTGGAATTACGGCCGAGTACTGGGAGTTGGGATCCTGACGCGGGCCAAAGACATTGAAGTACCGCAGGATAACCGTTTCGAGACCATAGAGCCTGGTGAACACCTGACAATATTTTTCGCCGGCTAATTTGGAAACAGCATAGGGTGACAGCGGTTTGGGTAACATGTCCTCGGTTTTGGGCAGCACGTCCAGATCGCCGTAGACCGAAGAGGATGAGGCATAGACAATGCGCCGGACTCTGGCCTCCCGGGCGGCGTTGAGAATGTTCAATGTGCCCACCACGTTGACCTCGTTGCTGGTAATGGGGTCTTTGACCGAGCGTGGCACCGATGGCAGTGCCGCCTGGTGCAGGATAAAATCCACGCCTTCCACCGCCTCGCGAACGATGTGATAGCTGCGCACATCCCCTTCGACGAGTTCGAGCTGCAGATGGTTGTTCGATTCTGCGGCCAATTTCTGCTGAAGTTGCACGATATTCTCTCGTTTGCCGGTAGAAAAGTTATCCAGAATGCGAACTCGTTCCCCGCGACGGAGAAGTTCTTCAACGATATTAGAACCAATGAAACCAGCGCCGCCAGTCACCAGATAGAGACTCATGAAATGATCCTTTCAAGTATATAAAAATCTCATAAATTGATACAATATAAAGATGGATTTATATACAGAATTTAATCCTTCTACATAATAATATTAAGATGCCCCGCGACCAGTGATGACGGCGGGGATTGTCTTTAACAGTATCTTCATATCCAGCCATAGGGACCATTGGTCGATATATTGCAGATCCATTTTCACCCATTCGTCGAAGTCCTTGATCTGATTACGGCCGCTGCATTGCCAAAGGCAGGTGATCCCCGGTTTGACCGAAAGCTTGCGACGGTGCCAGTTTTTGAACTCAGGCACTTCAGTGACCAGTGGCGGTCGTGGGCCTACCAGGCTCATATCGCCTTTGAGGACGCTGAACAGTTGTGGCAATTCGTCTAAACTAAATTTTCGTAAAATGCGCCCTACTTTGGTCACCCGTGGGTCGTTCTTCATTTTGAATACTACGCCCTTCATTTCATTCATCGCCATTAGCTGCTTCTTTATTTCATCTGCGTTAACGACCATGGTTCTAAATTTGTAACTGGTAAATCTCCGCTTATTTAGTCCTACCACGTTCCATCGGTAGAAGATGGGCCCAGGCGAGGTCAATTTGATGGCAATGGCAATAATCAAAAACAGTGGTGAGAGCAGGATCAGGCCGAAGCCAGCGACCAGCACATCGATCACGCGCTTGAAAAACAGCTCCCATTCTTTTCGCGGCGTCGTGGTATAAGTAATGATCGGTAGACCATGAACAGTCTCCACCTCGGTATAGGATTTAATCCCGTTGTAAAAATCCGAAATGATGCGCGCCTGGACGCCTTCGATCTCACAGAGCTGAAGCAGATCTTTGGCCGCTTCGAGTTTGCCAAGGGGCAGAGCAAAAATAACCTCTTCGATGAAATAGTTATGAAGAACCTCTGGAAGGTCGGATAAGCGGCCGATGATCTTTGAACCGAGGAACTCGCTGCCCACTTCATGTCCATTGGCATCCAAAAAGCCAACAATATCCAAACCCCAATCGCTATATTTCTGAATATAATCCACCAATCGCCTCGAGCTATCCCCATCACTGATGATCAATACCTTGCGTCGGTTAATGCCTTTGCGACGGTAGTGTTCCAATACCAGCAACAGGATATACTTTTCGATTAACAAGCTGATGGCATTTATTAAGCCGAATAAAAAAATGAAGCTTCGCGCAATATGATCTAAATGGAAGCTATAAATGAACAAAATCAGCAGTACAATCCCCCAGCTTACGGTTTTAAGCACCCTTTTCAGCTCATTGAGAAACGAGGTGTAACGGAGGGTCAAAGTGCTTTGCTGAAATTGCAGGACGATGGTCCAAACCACCAGGATGGGTAATAATAGCGGGAGGTATTGACGAAATTGAATTTCTGCTCCAAAGGGGTAGGCATGGATCAAAATGGATCGCACTAAGAAAGCGAGCAGAAATGAGACAATGGTGGTAATTAAATCGCCGAATAATATCACTCCCGGTGTCAAGCGAAGATGTCTTCTCAACATAAGTTGCAGCCCCAAGTTGTTAAACCATTTGTTGATGTGATGGCGAAATGATGAGAAAATAATTAAAAATCAAGCAACGGACACGCTATGATAAGTCTCAGCCGAGACAGCGAAATTCAATCTTTTTTGGTTCAAATCCCTCGCAAAATGAGTGATTATGATAGACAATGGCTCTTGGTTTAGATAGAATAAATGATAAGATCTTTTCTTGAAAGCTGAAGCAATCGTCGCGAATAATGTTGCAAATATTGGCCCAGGAAAAATGGTTACTGCGCTGATTTAACATTTTTCAGATATATATAGCTTAGGGCACCATTTGATAGTTTCTCGGAGGGTTATAACCCCGCTGAAGCATTTAGAGCCATCATCAATTGATCGCGCTTATCACGATGTACCTTCTGATAGCTATAGGTGATAAAAGTTCGATTTAATGGAGCAGACCCATGGAAGCCTATTAAGCTTAATAACCATCTATCATCCACCAGTGCTGAACCTTATTAGCTTATTTTTGATTTGAATATGATTCATAATAGATTAATAAGGTTCTGGCAGAGCTGGGTGAGGTTTGTTACTAAGGCCAATAATGTTTTTCAGCATGACGGCTGGATCAGATAATATTTAGACGATGTTAATTTCGGTGAACTATTTTCTTTTTTGCATTACTGAAGCATCGACACTTTCCTTAGATCCATCGGCCCAAGTAGAAATTTTGAAGGCAACCAGGAATCACTGCTGCGGAGCTTGATCTAACTTTTAATTGTTGAACCTTTTCAGGCCCTACAATAAATTTTTAAAATAGAGCGCTTAGGTGAGAAATCAAAACCTGTTGGCAAAATGAGACTGCCGATTCGGCCGCCATCGAGTTGAATACGTAACTGTTTTTGTGATGAAAAATGCGAGAATAATATTTTTGCAATATTGGCAAACTGCGGTGCCATCAAAAAAAATTATTTCCGTCAAATTCGATCGACTTAGGTCCAGTAATATTCCCCGTGTTGACGATAGTAATCGATCGTTCGTTTCAACCCATCTTTCAATAAAATTTTTGGCTTCCAGCCAAGTTCATCGGATATTTTGCGATAATCGGTATAGAAATCGCCGATATCGATCCTCTTCCGCTCATCTGGGAATGGAACGAGCTCATACTCACCAGCGCCGTTGATGTCGATCATCAATTCGACCAGTTTTTTTAAGGAGATGGGTTCGGCGCCACCTAAATTATAGATTTTGCCATTGGCATTATTCGAACAAGCGGCGCGAAGCAAGGCATCCACCACATCATCGACAAAGACCAGATCGCGTTTTTGTTCCCCTGTGCCAAAGATCTTGATTTTTTCACCCCGAACTATCTGCCGAATGAACCACCCGATGAACCCCTGGCGATCATGTTTCATCAGTTGTCGTGGTCCGTAGACATTTGTCAATCGTAGAACCGAGCAATGGAGGCCGTAAACTTTGCTGTAAAGGGTATGATAGCGTTCGCCAGCCAGTTTGTTGATACCATTGATATCGGGAGGATCCAGTGGATGATTCTCGTCCACAGGAAGATATTTAGCTCGACCATAAATTTGTCGGGTGCTGGCAAAAACAATTCGGATCTCTGGATTATGATGGCGGCACGCTTCAAGAATGGAGAGCTGGCTTTTTGCGTTGATCTCCAAATCGGCGAACGGGTCCCTCATGCTATCAATATGGCTGACCTGGCCTGCCAGGTTAAACAGATAATCTTGACCCTTGATGAGGTATTGCATGGCATAGCGATCCCGCACATCTGAGAAATTGATGGCGACCTGATTCTGAATGCCGTCCAAATTATGGAGGTTGCCACCGTAATCTGGGATCATCGAATCGACGATCGTAACCCTGGCCTGGCATTTGACGAGGTAATGAGCGAGATTGCTGCCAATAAAGCCAGCGCCGCCAGTGATAAGAATCTTCTTATTTTTGAAATATTCAAACATTTTTATAGAAATTTTGGTGGTTCAAAAACGAACAAACAGCCGATAAATTTGCTTTCAATCAGTTCCGAAGGATTCGAAACATCAATCATCAATCAATAATCCTCACATCTCGCATATCGATATCTACCGAAATTGCTTGCATAATACTGTCGATTCGGATCACGAGACGCTGGCGATTCTTGATTTCCGCTAAGATCCCCGTGCTGCCTCGAAGCGGTCCCTGGACGACTTCGATGCGCTGGCCTGGGGTTAAATAATCAACCCGTTCAAGGGGAATTTGGTTCTCTAATATTCCCCTAATGGCATTGATCTGGCTCTCTGGGATAGTTGCCGGAACACCATTGAACGAAACAAGTCTAACTGCGCCATCAGTTTGCAGGGCCTGCAATCTATCCTTCAGCGCTATTTTCACGAATACATAACAGCTAAAGAGCGGCTCCTCGACTTTCTTATAGCGATCGCTCCAACGACGATGAAAAGTTTGGAGCGGCAAAAAGCTGATAATTCCCTTTTGCACCAGTTGAGAATGAACTTTCTTCTCATGGCGCGCCCGGGTCGAGAGGGCATACCAGTTGGGAATTACATTCAGTTCGCCGTAAATCGAATGTATCGGTTCAATCATAACATCATTTTCTCTTTGGTTCAAGCAATGCTCCGCCGTGTCAGTCCCAGTTTCATCGAACCCACATCGGAATGAATTTACAATTTAAATTTCTAAAATGAAATCTTCGAAAGCTGATCAATGATGCTGATTATATTGTATCTGTCTTGGGACATAGAGATCAAGGAGTATCACAAATTTCCCAGAGAAATGAATGCTTATCACTTGTTCCGAGTCCTCTGTGATTGCTCTGTCAACTCTGAGTCCAAGAAAGCATTTGATTCATGATCAGTTCATTTTAAAATTTTAGGGACAAATAAAAGCGATCAATCAATTGGTTTTTAAAAGTACCTCTCACTTCATAACCAAAAGCGAAATCGGGCGGCGAGATGAATTTCTCGCTGCTCCACTGCCATTCGCGCCCTGTGCCAAAGCGTGAAGATCGCCAATAGATTCAGGATACAATTCGCACTTGATCAGATGAGTATGGGTAAAAATGGATACTGATTTCAAAGATAGATCATTTTATTATGCACAAATTGTGCCATCACTATCTGAATTTACCGTATCAACCATTATAAAACCAACAGCTTTGCGAAACTATCAGAACGATACCATCAATTCAAGATATATAAATCAGATTTCCTGCAACAAGTAAAGTCATTGAGAATTCGATTTAAGATCGGCAAAAGCAACCATCCATTCCTGCACTGCAATACCAGGATAATCATTTAATTTTTCAGGCGAGCACTTGATAGAAACTGATAACTGGTTTGTAATGAAAAAATTCTTAACCGATCTAACATAGTTCAGATTTTCATCGTATTGCAGTTTTTCAGAACAGCGCTACCTCTAAGGTTATTTGCTGAGACATGTCATCCCAGGAAAAATCAGGGGTATAATATATCATTTCTGAGCTAATTGTCAACAGTTATGACCATATTTTAATACTGCCCATTCTATTAAATTTTCATAAGTTGCCCATGCGAAAATTGTATTTTTAATGTAATCATTTTGTGAATAAGTACAGAACGCAAACTGCCGTTTTTCTTTCGTCTGCCAAAAGAAAGTCTGACACACCTCAAAATTTTGGAGTTTTCATTTTGCTATTATCTAAAATCCAGATCCATTTGAAACCTAAAATTCTAAGATGAAATCGGTATTCATAAAATATTTTTCTTGGACAAAGAGATCCTCGAAAAAAGGATTAGAATTTATCCCTCAGTGAACTCGGTTATTCTCTGATATTCTCTGAAGTTTCAGCGTCCAAAATCCACTGGAATTTATCAACCACCAATAGGCGTTTTGCAACAAATTCGATTTAGAAATTTAAGTTGAAATTTTAGGCTTGTCAGGCGCTGCGATTTCAGAACTCATCCCCTAACCCCGTCTCCAGACGGTCAATACGATAATGGCAATTTATTATCCATCTCACCTTCAAAGATAGAGCTGCGTGGATTTAAAAAAAACGATTTTTCGTTCAAAAACCATTAAGGTCAAATGAGAATATCGATTTAATTCCGCCAGAGGCGCGTGGTGGCACAACCTTGTGGCCTGTTTCGGATATATTGCAGCAAACACCCATTATGCCTGGGTGAAAACTGCTCTGAGTGCCCTAATCCGATTATTGAGAGGCGTTCTCTACAAAAGCAATCTTTCTCAGAAACAAGGTATTGAATCGGTGCTCCGTTCTTCGCAATAACCAATGAATTCCAAAGATATAAGTTTTACCCCAGACATTATTTGGAGATCTCGCCTCCATAGCGACTCCATGGCATTTATGAGGGCATTACCACCCACATTTAACCTCTATGGGATTAAATATTCCATCAAATTGGCCAATTTCATATTCAAAATAATATTGGCCATTCATTTTTTCCCATGCGATCCATTCCGCCCTGGCTCGTTTTAAGGTGTTTTTTCATTGAGAATGATTTGATGAATGAAATCCTTCACTGCAGAACAAAACCCACCATCCCACAAGCACAAAAAGCCCCAATTGTCATCTTTTGGTCGGAAGGTTTGAAGGTATTTGACGTTAGGCAATAAAATTTCTTAATCATGAATATCAATAACGCACATTATTCGGTCCGCGATTTCACGCGCTGCCGAGTAATTTTGCCGCCGAATTTTTCGATTGTCGCTGAGCTATCCCCAAAAGTGGCCTTGGCAGCATTCCTGATCCGCTTGGTTAAATCCCAAACATCTTTCAAACTCTCATTCCGAATTTTGACAGCTTTGCTTCGTTCTTGTTTCAATTTTTCTGCCAATTCTACCTTTTCAGCAGCTAATTTGATCTTTTGTTCGAAGCTCTCGATTGTTAAATTCGGTACATTAAGTTGATCGATCAATTCTTTCCATCCTTGGAGCGCAAGCTCAGCTTGCCGCAGCGTATTTCTTGGAAAACTTTCTAACGTTTCTTTCATTGTTCCATTCCTTTTTTGTTTTGTGTATATAATTCGCTTCGCTTCTTTACATTCAAATACTTTTCATTCGGCATATTAGCGACTTGATAAACAAAACTAATTTTTGTTTTCCAAACGAGTCATACAGACAGTTTGAAAAAACGGCGTGAATCGAAGCTGGATTTCCTTGATTAGCCTGTAAGTAACGTCATCGCGACAACAGCCAGATCCAAAATTGCCGTTTTAAGAATTTAGGCTAACTTTTTGGCTTTTGATACAGCGTCTTTTCAAAATTTTAAATCCAGTCGTTCAGCCCCGGCAAAACGAAGAGCTAACTCGTGCTTTACGACTCGAAAACTTTCTGTCACAGCTCGAAATATTTCTGATGTGGGGCTAAAAAAATATGAGCTAAGCCCACAATATCAAGTATTCTACTGAGAGGAAAAACAATTTGCTGCAAAATATAATCGATAACACAGGCAAATTGGACTGAAGCCTCACTTCCAGCGATCTTTATTGAGCATCACTCGCTTCCATCAAACTTTCTAGTAAGGAAGTTCTACGAATAATCCCATCAACTCCTCAGTATCTATCACTTTGGTCCAGGATCTTTCGACTGATGCAAATTGTTTTAGATTCTGCTCTTTGAACGTCGGCCATGCTTTTTGCCATCTTTGCCGTAATAGTAGTAATGATAATAATAGTAGTAATAAGAACCGTATACACCATCCACATTTACAACATTAAGCAAGGCGCCGAGGATGCGGTTAGGTATATTCCGAAGGATTTCGAAGCTTCTTTGCACCGCGTTCCGATCGGTCTGGCCCGCTTTTACAACCAAAATTACCCCATCAACCTCGGAGCTTATCACCGCTGCATCGGTGACCGCCATAATTGGTGGGCTATCAAACAACACAACGTCGAATCGTTTTTTCAACTCACCGATGCAATTTTTCATCGCAACAGAGCCCAGCAATTCCGACGGGTTGGGCGGAAGTGTTCCGCTGGGAATGAGGTACAGGTTGTCGATCTCGGTTTTGAAAATGACTTCATCCAGCTCTGCTTTGCCAATGAGATAGTTTGAGATGCCCTTGGATCGACTAATATTGAAAATGGAATGCAAGATCGGCCTTCGAAGATCGGTATCAACGAGCAACGTCTTCGTGCCCATTTGCGCAATGGTGATGGCGAGGTTTGCTACTGTTGTTGATTTCCCCTCTTGCGGCCCAGGGCTGGTCACCACAATGGTCTTCAATGGGCTATCGGCCCGGGCATACTGAATACTCGTTCGCAAGCTCCGATAAGCTTCAGATATAGGAGATTTCGGAGCAAAATGGGTGATGAGCCGACCGATCATTGCTTTTGCCTCTGTGCCATTGGTTTGATCGGAGAGGCGATGTTTGCCATTTTTGCCCGGCTGTGAATGTGTCTGGTCGATTCGGATAATCGGAATGGAGCCCAGAATTGGGAGGCCAATTTTTTCAATATCAGCCGCAGAGCGCACTGAATTGTCGAAATATTCCAATATAAACGTCACGCCGATGCCCAGTCCCAGGCCCATGATGATCCCCAAAAGAATATTCATTTGTTTTTTCGGCTTGATTGGGATATAATCAGGCTTGGCCGGATCGATGATACGGACATTGCCCAGCTGTCCCACCTCGGTGATGCGCGTTTCTTCGTACTTTTCCTTCATCATCAGGGTGATCTTTTCATCGAGACGAGCTGCGCGCTCTAAGCGAGCGAGTTTTAGGCTACGTTCTGGTATTTTCTCTAATTCTTGACTATATTCCGTCACAATTTTTTTCAATGCTGCCACTTTGGGCAACAATGCTTGAATAGTCGCCTCGACCTCGATTTTCCGCTGAAAAAGCCCTTCTGAGAGCGTAATTGGGTCACCGGTTTCCGCAGCGGCCAATTGGGTGATTCCAGCACGCAATTTCTCTTCCAGCAATTTGGCCTGCTCGTTATATTTCAGAATATTGGGATCATTGGGATCATAAACGCCATGGTTGATCACAGAAGCAATGTAGCGGGTTTTTTGGGTCTCCAGTTCAACCATCTTTTGATTTAATTCATTCAAGAACGGCGCAGTCAGGATGTTTTGCATATTCAAATTCTTTTTGGAGGCCCCCAGTTGCTCATCAATATAGCTCAGCCGCTCGCGGTTAGAATTCAATTCAACTTCAGCCTCACGGTATAATTTTTCGACCTCGGCCAATTTGGTCACCAATTCATCAACTTCGCGAGGCAAAGCAACAAATTTCTCTCGCTCCTTATATTCCTTTAACGCCTGCTCTGATTCTCGTAACTGCTCCTGAAAAACGTTGAGTTGCTCGCCCAAAAAATCTTTGACTTTTCGGACTTCTTCTTGACTGGCCAATTGATTTTGTTGCTGATAAACCTGAGCCACAGTATTTGCAATAAAAGCAGCTTCGGTCGGCGAGGGCGCAGTAATGCTGATGCGAATCATATCCGTATTTCGGATCGGCTCGACGCTCATGTTGCTCAGCAACCGTTTAATTATCTGATTTAGCTTCGGATCATACGCGCCGCTTGGAAACGAACTCGCCACAGAGTTAGTGTGGGGGACCAGATCATTATTATCGAATTCTTCATCGAAAACTTGCTGGACGGCTTTTTTGATGCTAAAATTAGAATTACGATTTTCGGGATCGTAGCCCAAGATGTATAATCGATCAGCCATCTCGCTGCTCATCAGGCGTTTGATCACGCTTTCGGCCAGCGTACTGCTGTTCAAAATCTCCACCTGATTGTTGATCTTCTTTTCTTTTTCCATGAAGTCAACGACGTTAAATAACGCCTGTTGAACACCGCTGTTGTCCTTAATCATTACCTTAACGGTGGAACGATAGATTGGAGTCATGGTGAAGGTGAAGTAGCTAACGAAGCCCACGACGGTGAGGAAGGAGATCAGGATGATCCATCGGCCACGATATAATATTCTCAAATAATCTTGAAATGTCACTTGACGATCTAGCTGCTGATCCATTGATGCATGCTCCTCGGTTGATCTTGTCCCCCAAAAAATTCAGACGACCAAAAATAAAGATATTTTCCGCATTAGTCAAGCGATTTCATGAAATTTAATAAATTTTAATACCAGCATCCTCCTGACAATTTCAAATAAGATAATTTTGTAAACGGCAAGTTATATTTTCGCTGTTTACCTCATATCAATGATTTCCACGGAATTCGGAATTTCGTAGTTGAAAAGCTTGTCCGCCAACGGTTTGCCTAGCTCCACGTTCAATAGACGATAGGAGTTCGTATTTTCATTGATGTCAACCTGCTCGATTTTGATCGGAACAGAGAGCTTCGTATTGATCCAGATCTTCATGAACTTGATAAATATATCGTCCGACTTGGCTTTCAATTCCAGCACAGCACAATCCTGTTGATCGATAACTTCATTGCCGATCAATCGAGGTGAGTAATTTTCTGAGTATTTCAAAAACAGGTCCTTTGGCAATCGGATCTCGTCGGCTGAGTTTTCGATCTTATCGATGATCACCTGATTGTTATAAAGAGAATGGGTCCAAACGATCTTGCCATTGCAGACAATGATCTGATCCTGAGTTTCGATGCGAAATTTATCTTTATCCTTTAGCCAAATACGCCCTTTTTGTTGTTGGACATTATCGACCAGTCTCCAATGGGATGTTTGCTCAAATTCAGCCTGAAAGCTGGTCAATGCATCGTACTTGGCTTTGACCTTATTGATCAACTCGGTGGCCTTTGCATCTTGAGCAAAGGTGTTGGTTGTTTGAAGGGCACAGACCGCTGTGAAAATGATAATAATGCTCAATAGTGATGTTGATTTCATATTAACCTCGAGATTTGATTTGTGTCGAATTGAAAATTCTTAGGACCTAATTAAATTGTTATTTCGAACGAAGGCGATCAATATTTTTCAACGAAAGCCAAAAACTTGAGCCATGGCTCTCATGATTATCAAGCAGACAAAGCTTTATGTGAATTATTTTAACTCGACTCAGATCGTTGACACCTCATCTGTCTTTTTTCTGATTTGCTAATGAATTAGCCCAATGAATCGAAAATGCCGATCAAATCCTTTTTAGAATGAACCAATTCGCATCGCCGCTTACAAAAAATGTTTTCTGGGTAGATAATTTTGCAATTCTGCCTTTCCCGTGGATAAGCGGGAATCTGTCCGTTTAGTTAAATAGGTTGAATTATGGCCCATTTAAAAAGGCAGATTAATAGATCCCCATTTCTTTCAACGTTTCTTCATCGGCCAGGACCTCGCGGGCCTTGCTGCCATCGAACGGGCCGACAAAGCCAGCCTCTTCCAACTGATCGATCAGGCGAGCGGCCCGGGCATATCCGATCTTCAATCGGCGCTGGAGGAGCGAAACCGATCCCTGCTGGTGCCGCACCACAAGTTTCAGCGCTTCGTTGAACAGCTCATCGCGTTCATCACGGAACCGTCGGCCATAAGTTGCCGAAGCCTCATCTTCGCCAGAGGGCAGCAGAAATTTCGGTTCTTGAGGAGGCTGCTGATGAATATGTTCAACAATTCGTTTCACCTCTTCATGTGAGATATAAGCGCCATGGATTCGAATTGGTTCAGGACTTCCCGGGGGCAGGAACAACATATCGCCCCTGCCCAGCAGTTTTTCGGCGCCATTCATATCGAGAATAGTGCGGGAATCGGTTTTAGACGCTACCTGAAAGGCGATTCGTGCTGGAAAATTGGCCTTAATCACGCCAGTGATTACATCCACCGAGGGGCGCTGGGTTGCCACGATCAAATGAATTCCCACCGCACGGGACATCTGGGTGAGCCGAGCAATCGGCTCTTCCACTTCGCGGGCAGCGACCAGCATCAAATCTGCCAATTCATCGATGATCAAAACCACGTACTCCAGCGGGCGCTGATGAATCGACTCTGCGCGTTGCTCTGCGCTCAAAGTTTTGATCCAGTTATTATAGTCCTCGATGTTGCGCACGCCAGCTTTGGCTAACAATTCATAACGCCGTTCCATTTCCATCTCCAGGCTGCGCAGAATGGCGACCGCATTATTGGGATTGGTCACCACCTCCTCTTCGAGGTCTTCTCGGTATGCCAGATGGTGATGTTTGAGCGCCGCATAAACGCTTAACTCCAGGCGCTTTGGATCGATCAAAACCAATTGCACCTGGGATGGATGGGCCTTGAACAGAATGCTGGCAATAATGGTGTTCAGGCAAACGCTCTTTCCTGATCCAGTAGCTCCCGCGATCAATAGATGCGGCATGCGCGCCAGATCGTCCACATAAATATCGCCGGCAATCGTCTTGCCCAGTGCCATGGTGAGCGGCGATTCGGCCGAGCGAAATTGCGGCGAATCGATAACCGATTTGATATAGACGGTCGAAGGCTTCCGGTTGGGGATTTCAACGCCAATGGCTGCTTTTCCAGGAATTGGAGCGACCACGCGGATCCTTTTCGCCCGCATCACCAGCGCCAGATCATCAGCCAGGCTGGTGAACCGATTGATCTTCACGCCCAACCCAGGTTCCAGTTCGAACCGGGTGATCACTGGGCCAGGGTTTATTTCAACGACTTTGCCCTGAATTCCAAAGTCGGCGAGTTTTTCTTCGAGCGTTTTTGCACTGTTCATCAGCTCGTCCCAGGTCACCTCGTCATCCTTGTCCGCAGGCTCGTCTAAAATTTGAACCGAGGGAAAATAGTATTTCCTTGGAGGCTGAGGCCGCGGCCGTGGCTCTGCTGCTGCTTTTTCGGCAAAGGCTGGTTCGCGATCTTCTTCAGCGCCAATCGGAATCGCTTCGGGCCCAGGCTTTGCCAATGGCTCTGGTGGAACGACCGCTTCAGCGCCCTCTGGCTCAAAAACTGCGGGGGCAGGCGCTTTCTCCTTGCGGCCCAGGTCCAAAATATCTCGAATGTCGGGCACTGGCTTCTTGGGCTTGAATTTGCGCGGGTCGTAACGGCCAGTCACTTTCGCGATGAACTTCGTCAGTCTCGGTATTAATCGGGACTTGATCTTTTCAAATTTAATGTCAAAAACATATAAAACTGTCACGGCAACGATCGTTGGGAACAGGATCGCAGTCCCAATGGTACCGAATAATCCATGGAACGCCTCGCTAATCATCTCGCCAAGTTGGCCCCACCAGTGAAGGTGGTCGCTGCGAAAAGCCAGTCCCATCGTCTCATCGACCTCGAGATTGGCTCGGATCATCCCATAGAATGCCAGTGTCATCGAGGTATATAAACCGAACAACAATGAATAGAGCGTAATCTTTTTGATCGGCTTGATCTTTTTCTCTAACAGCAGATGGATGCCCCAAAGCATGATCAAAATTGGGAACACAATACTGGCACGGCCGATTGTTTTCAGGACCAACATTCGAGAGACTTCATCACCGACCACTCCCATCAGGTTTTTGATCTCGCTTTTTGTTCGGAAGCTATCCTCTACCGAGAAGAATATCAGACTCAGCAAGATAAACGTTCCCAATGAAGTGAGCAGCAAACCAACTGTCTTTTGCTTTTTTTTGATATCCATCTTTGAAGCCCAATTGCGAACAACATCAGCTTTCGTCCGATTTTACAAGCTCGCCATTTTTCATTACTGGAATGATCGGGATTGCATCAACAGCAATGGCAGCCATCAGGTCATCCCTTTGTCCTAATTCCATCAACCTTCTTCCATGAGTGGCGTGATGAATCATTTGAGCGAGGTCGCTGGCATAATAGTCATATAAAATCTGCGCTGCTCGGGCACCGTCATTCAGATCAATTTGTAGATCTTTGGCGTATTGTTGAGTTTTTCGAATGATCAGGCCAGCGCATACTGCATCCTCCAGCCCGAACTGGGCATTTTTCCCGGCACAGAGCAATGCTACATCAAGCTGGGCTTGAAGAATATACTCGCTTATCCGAGAAGCATTCAAAAAACCAGCAACGATGATCCGGCGGGCCAGTCGCGCGGCATCAAAGAGCTGCGCACCATTGGAACTGGTAAAAATGATCCGCTTGTGCCTGACCCGATCGACATAATAATCCAATGGAGAATTGGACAAATCGAAACCAGGAATCGGTAGTTCATTCCGTTCCCCGGCCAGCAATACCGAACCCGAGGGGAATTGCTGCGCGAGTTCCCTTGCAACAGCAACCTCAGCCACTGGGACAATAGCCCGACATCCATTTGCCAGCGCCGTAATCATGCTGGTGCTGGCCCGCCACACATCAATAATAATCGCCAATCGACCGGCTATCTGCTCAGCTTGGATTTCCGACCGATTGAGCAGCACATCGAGTTTCAAGCAAAATCCCTATTTTTGATTAAAGATAAAATGAGACATCATAGATCAGCGAGCTCAGCGATTGTTCGCTTCGCTCATTCATTTTTGGCACCCATGCACCAAAGAGTTCTGTTTATCAGCGTATTCCAATTGATCAATACAACTATTGGCTCACGCCTTTGACATTTTTTCGAGCAAAAATTACCTGATGATGTCTCCCTGCTTAATCGTACGACTGTTTTACAGCTATGCAGCATGCATCAGATCAAAAATGTAACTCGCTGACCCAACATGCATCGGCCACTACACTGCGTTTCATCCGTTCAATAATGAAGCAGCGACAATGGTTTAATATGGCCGCTTGTAGAAGGGCGTTTTCACCACTTTGGCTGGAAATCGTTTCCCGCGAATATCGATATCCAATGGCGAATCGATACCAGCATGTGCACTCTCGACATAGCCCAGACCAATGGGCTTCTGCAACATAGGCGAGAACATGCCGCTGGTAACTGTGCCGATAAGTGCTGCGTTGCTGTAGATTTGGTAGCCGTGACGCGGGATTGCGCGGCCTTCCATTTCAAAACCGATCAGCTTGCGCCTCAGGCCGTCATTTTTAGCTTTCAGAATGGCAGCGCGACCGATGAAATCGCCTTTATCTAATTTCGTAATCCATCCCAGCCCGGCCTCCAATGGGTTTGTGGTCTGATCGATGTCATTCCCATACAGGCAATATTTCATCTCCAGTCGAAGAGTGTCTCGGGCACCGAGCCCAATGGGCTCAATATCAAATTCTTTGCCAGCCTCCATCACAGCTTCCCACACGTGCTCAGAATGTTCCGGAGCAAACATCAACTCAAAGCCATCTTCCCCAGTATATCCGGTGCGGGCGATCATCATATTCACCCCGGCTAATTCGCCCTCCGCAAACCAGTAAGTTTTGATTTCGGCCAAATTGACGCGAGTTAGCTTTTGGAGCGTGGCAGCGGCTTTGGGGCCTTGGATGGCTAAGAGCGAGAATTCGTCGCTGCGGTTCTTCATGATTACGCCATCGATCAGATGTTGGCGAAGCCATTCGAAGTCTTTTTCGATATTGGCAGCATTGACCACCATGATATATTTTTCGGGAAAACGATAGATCAACAGATCATCCACGATGCCTCCCGCGTCATAGCACATAGCGGAGTACTGAGCCTGGTAGATATTCAAACTTTTTACATCATTGATGGTCATATATTGCAAGAAATCGGTCGCCCGAGGACCAATAAATTCAAATTCTCCCATGTGAGAGACATCGAACATGCCAACGGTATGTCGCACCCGGAGATGTTCTTCTGTGATCCCTTTATATTGAATCGGCATATAGAATCCAGCAAACTCAACGATCTTCGCCCCCAGCTTTCGATGTGTTTCGTACAATGCGGTCTTTTTAATCATACGTGCAATGTTCCTTTCAATGCCTTTAGTATTCAAGATTAGGTATCTGGAGCTTGCGTGAATTGCTTCTGATCGACCTATGCTTTGAGCGATTTCACCGCCTGGCTGATCCGATCGAGCGCTTTTTCGATGTTGGCAATCGAATTGGCGTAGGAGAGCCTGAGATAACCCTGGCCATATTTACCGAATGCCGTGCCAGATAGCGCAGCGACGCCAAATTTATCCAGCAACAGATCAGCGAATTTTTTTCCATCGATCCTCAGTTGTTTGATATTCGGAAACACATAGAAAGCACCATGAGGACGCAAGCAAGAGATGCCAGGAATTTGATTCAGCCCATCGACAATGACATCACGCCGCTTTTTGAATTCTGCGACCATTTGATGGACCGCATCCTGAGGACCTCGAATCGCCTCGATACCCGCATACTGGGAGAAGGTGGCGGTGCAGGAATTGCTATTGATCTGCAATTGTACGACCCTATCTGCAAGCTCTTTGGGCATAGCGCCGAATCCCAATCGCCAGCCGGTCATCGCATAGGTCTTGGAGAAGCCGTCCAGAATAATGGTGCGTTCCTGCATTCCAGGAAGCGAGGCGATACTGTGGTGCACGCCTTCATAAATTATGTTCAAATAGACTTCATCTGACAACACATAAATGTCCTTCTCCTGAGCGACCTGAGCTACCGCTTTCAAATCGCTCTCGGTCAAAATTCCGCCGGTGGGATTTTGCGGCGTATTCAAAATGATCAATTTGGTGCGATCCGAGATCAGGGACATAAACTCGTCGATATCGAAACGAAACTCTTTTTCTTCTCGCAGCGGATAGGGAACTGATTTGGCCCCCACAAAATCGATGACCGATTCATAGATCGGAAAGCCGGGGTTGGGATACATCACCTCATCGCCTTCATTGACCAATGCGAGGATGGTAAAAAACATGATCGGTTTGGCACCAGGAGTAACCACAACCTGATCGGGTTGGATCTTGATATTGCGTCGTTTTCCCATATCTTCGGCCAGGACCTCTCGAAGTTCCGGGATGCCAGCCGCTGGGCCATAATGCGTTTTTCCCTCGTTCAGGGCTTTCACTGCTGCATCGATGATATTGCGCGGCGTATCAAAATCCGGTTCCCCGATTTCAAGATGAATCACCTCGTGTCCTTTAGCCTCCAGTGCCTTTGCCTTTGCCAGCACTTCAAAAGCGGTTTCAGTTCCTAATCGAGACATTCTTTCAGCATACTTCATCATATCAGATCCCCTTCCACATTGAGATTGTAATGAAATTGAGAAGTTTGATTTTTTATATGAACACAGAATTTACTTAGCTAATATTTTAATCGCACCTAAATTGCATAGAGCACCGAAAAAATAGCAAAATTATCGCTCATTGTCAAGCTTTTTGTTGCTTGATGGCGCAAGACTTGCGAACATTTCAAACCATAAAGCAATCCCCCAGCTTGGTGGGGGATCTGCTTGAATTCCATTTGATGACCTGCTTACCAGACACGACGAATGTCATTAATAATCACAAAAAGCATGAGCGCGATGATGAGCGCCATGCCGATCTGCTGAATCACCAGCTTCGCCTTTGGAGAAATTGGCCGACGGATGATCGCCTCGATGGTAAGAAACAGGAGATGACCGCCGTCCAGCACCGGGATGGGCAGCAAATTGAGCAAGCCGAGATTCAAGCTTAGGAAGGCGATGAATGCGATATAGTTGGATTCGCCTTCTCGCGCGCTGTCCTTGGCCATTTTAGCGATCATGATGGGGCCCGCAAAGGCCTCTTTGAAGTCCTGTTTGCCGGTGATAATCATTTTCAGCGATTTGCCGATGAGGCGTGTGATCTGCCATGAATAACTCCCTCCGTAGGCGATCGCCTGAACGAGATTGATATTTTTTTCCTGAACCGCCAGGCTGATGCCGATCAACCCGATCTCGCGATCTTGCAGTTTCTGCCGCTTCGGAACAATGGTCGCCCGCACCGTATCGTTCTGATGAAGCCAGACAAATCTCAGCGGACGCTCCGGGCTTGCGTGAATCACCTCGGTCATCTCCTCCCAGGTTCGAATCGGTCGGTCATCAATGGCAAGGATCCGATCTCCAATCTGAAGCCCAGCGGCCTTGCCTGGAAATCCCACCTGCAAATCACCGACGATCGCTGGCACAGTTTGAGGGAGGCTGTCCAAATAGTTCTTCGCAAAAGCAGTGGTATAAACCATCCCCCCTCGCTCAAAACTAATCCGCACCGTATCCAGCCCTTTTGCCCTGGACTCGAGCTCAACCCAGGTTGCAACTGGCTGATCGTTCATTTTCGTGATAATATCCCCGGTGTTTAAACCGGTAACAGCTACCACTTGAGGCGATTTGATATTGCCAATGGCCAATCCCACTGGCTCTTTGATGCCCGAGAAATACGCAATACCGCCAAAAATTAGAATGGCAAGGCCGATATTCATCACCGGACCAGCCAGGATCACCATAAATCGCTGGTAGATCGGCTTTGACATGAACTCCCATGGTTCCCCTTTAATGGCATCTTTATCCATACTCTCATCGATCATGCCAGCCAATTTCACGTAACCTCCCAGGGGAATCCAGGAGATGCAATAATCGGTATCGCCGATCTTTTTGCCGATCATGCGCGGCGGGAAGCCCAACGAAAACCGATCTACCCGAATGCCCACCAACTTGGCCAAAATGAAATGCCCCAATTCATGAACAAAAACTAAAATTCCAAGTCCTATAGCCAATCTCAAAATTGCTTCCATTGAATTCACTCCAATAATCTCTGAAAAATTACGATACACTTTAGAACCAGCATCGTTTCACGACTGGTTCATTTATAAATCGCCCGTGGTTTTGATGGGCATCTGAAAACAGTAGCCAGCTTGCATCATCCGTTGGTGCCAGGCGAATCGTATTTCTTTATCCTCATTCGATGCGAATCTTTATTTTTAGTGTTGCAGATATCAGATAGCTTCGCCACTCAACCATGATCAGCCAATCATCCAGCGAGCGAGTCGGCTTCTATTCATCCAATTGCACCTGCATTCACACTGGTTCTCGATTTTTTCGTGCAGACCTGAGCGTCGCGAATCAACAATCGATTGTGGGAATAATTCTTTCGTTTTTAAAAAGAGACCACCAGGACCTGCTGCTGTTGGATCGCCTCTTTCACAAAATTCCTTGCCCAGATATCTGCGGCGAGCAGATCCTCTAAACTTGGTCGATTCACGACATGATGTTGAGAAAGCGCTTGCTCCACCAAGCTGGAGATCTCATTGAATCTGATTTGCTGTTGAATAAAAGCCTGTCGAGCCTGATCATTGGCGGCGTTCAGTACAGCCGGGGCAGTGCCACCAATCTTCAATGCTTCATACGCCAGCTTCAGCGCCGGGAACCGTTCTAAATCTGGCGGTTCAAAGGTCAACTGTCTAATGTGATCGAACGACAAACGTTGACTGTCAAGCGGCATTCGTTCCGGATAAGTCAGGGCATACTGAATAGCTAATCGCATATCTGGAACCGCCAACTGGGCTTTAATCGCGCCGTCGATGAACTCTACCATGGAATGGATGATGGATTCAGGATGAATCACAACTTCGATACGGTCGCCTGGCACGCCGAACAGCCAATGGGTTTCAATGACTTCAAATCCTTTGTTCATCAGGGTTGCAGAGTCGATACTGACATTTGTCCCCATGCACCAATTGGGATGTTGCATTGCCTGTTCAACGGTGACCTGGGCCAGTTGTTCTGGCGAATATTTTTGAAACGGTCCGCCCGAGGCGGTGAGAATCACCCGCTGAATGGACGCCGGGTTTTCGCCCTGAAGGCACTGGAAAATCGCGCAGTGCTCGCTATCGATCGGCAATAGCCTGACCCCATAGATTTCAGCCAGCGACGTGATCATCTCGCCGGCCATGACCAGGATCTCTTTATTGGCCAATGCGACGCTATTTCGCTGCTTGATGGCAGCCAGCGTGGCATGCAGTCCGCTAATTCCGACCAGGCCATTGACCAGCATATCGACATCATAGCGCTGAACCAATTCCAATAGTCCATCCTCGCCGGTGATGACTTCGATTCCCAATTGCGCGATCTGATCGATAGCGGTAATGGGAAAATTGTCCCCAGTGATGCAGACAGCGACGGGGCGAAACATCTGGCACTGCTGATATAGCAAATCCACCCGATGGTGGGTGGAAAGGCCAATGATCTTAAAATCTTGGGGATGGGCTTTGATGACCTCCAGGCAATTTCTGCCAATCGAGCCGGTTGCGCCCAGCAGGGTAATGCGTTTCATGCGATGCCGATGATGTTTTATTGGGAAATCAGCCCCAGCCACGCAATATTGGGGCTGGGGCAATGACCGAACTATCGAAAACTCAAACCAAGACCCGCATTAAATCCCTGGAAACCGCCAAAATTATAGTCGGCATGAATGAACAAAAATGGAATCGGCTTGATCTTCAATCCCACATTGCCGCGGAAATTGCCGCGATTATACTCCTTATTGACTTCGCCGATAGGGTTGCCGAGCTGCAGTTTTACCTTGAGCGTGGTGTAATCATATCCCACGCCCCCATAAAAATCGATCAGCGGGAAGCCTTTGCTGATTACCAGCGCTGCACTGAGATTATTGACGCTGGCGAAATCGAATTTTTCTGGGACATCCAGATAATGGTACGACGCGACAATAGCGATCCGGGGAAGCAGCATGTTCTGGAGCAAGCCATATTTCACCCCCAGGCCGATCAGGGTGATGTTACCCTCGTCCTCGCCTTCACCAATAGGATAAGTGAAGAAGCGGCCCATCGCTTCGAGATCACCGGGTAAACCTATATTGACCTGAAGCAAAGGCAACGGCATCAAATCGACATTGCGGAAGATGCCTCCCTGGGCTGGCCGAAAGTCCGGGCTCTGAGGAAACGGTAAATTGGGTTTCTGGTCGCTGGTGATCATCATGGTCACTACGCGCACCCCGACATCGAATCCACCCAGGCCATGAGTTTTGGCGGAATGATAGAGCCCCCCGCCAGTGTAGAATGCGAAAAGGTCCAGTAACGGCGCAATCGCCTCATCCAGATTGGAGATCGCCTGAGCCCGCGCCTTTTCGGGATCGGTGACCGTGCTGGGCGGTCGGACCATTCTTTCTAAGTTCAAATCCTGGCCCAATATCAGGTTGGTGCTGCTAATCAGCCATACCATCAACAGTGGAATTGAAAGCAATCGGGTCTTCATGGGACTATCCTCCTAAGTTTTGATATTTCTTTGCGAGCCTCTGGGCCTCAGCGTATTCCTGAGGAGTTAATTGTCCTTCAAAAAAATGGATACCAAAACATCGTTGGAAACCAGTCTTTAATGCCCAAACCAATCGATCATAATTGACCGGAGTGGATAAAATTTGAGAGATCGAAATTGTTTTTTCAGCCAATGCCTGCCGAAATCGCTCTGCCCGAACTCCCTTCAACGCCTTGATGTAATCGGCCAATCTCAGATGGAACGTCCCCACTAAAATCGAGCCATGCTGGAGGATCGATTGTTCATAGCGTCGTTGAGCGCTGCCGACTAGCTTTTTTCCCTCATAAGCGATTTCAAACTTCGCCGACCTTGAGAAGCAGGGAATACTTTCTTTGGCGCGACTTTTTTTCTCGGCAACAACATGTTCCACCAATTCTGCTTTGACCCCAAGCAACAAGAGCCCCTCCAATATGCCCTTATTAATGCGATTATAGGTCGTCAGAATCTCTCTCGAATAGAAATCCGAATTTTTGGGCACGATGATACTGTAAGTAATTTCCTCAGCGTGCAACACGGCTCTGCCGCCGGTCGGTCGCCGGACAACATCGATATGATCTTGTTGACACTTCTCTAAGTCCAGATCATTCGGATCCTGATTGTAGCCTAATGAGATGGCGTAGGGTTGCCATTGATAGACTCGAAAAATGGACCAGTTGTCTTTTGGGACCGTCTTGGTTGCCAAGACCTCATCGATGGCCATGTTCAAAAAACCGTTCTTGGCCCCGGTATTGAGAAATCGCCAGTTGTTCATCGGTTTATTTAATAATACCACGTTCGCTGGTTCGAATAAACTGAATGATGTCTTGCACCTCAGGAATGAGTTCAACGGTTGCTTCGATCTGGCTCAAAGCCTGGGATACGTTCAACCCGGATCGGTAAAGCAATTTATATGCCTGGCGTAGCTTCATCATCGTTTCTGGGGAGAAACCACGCCGCGAGAGGCCCACGCGATTGATCCCTTCGTAGGTGAGCGGCTCATCTGCGGCCAGAATATACGGAGGGACATCTTTGGGCACTCGCAACCCACCACCGACAAAGGCATGTTTGCCGATTCGAACAAACTGATGAATGGGGGTCATGCCACCGACCGAGGCATAGTCTTCGATGGTGACGTGCCCAGCCATATTGACTGCATTCGCCAGGATGACATGATTGCCGATTATGCAATCGTGGGCGATGTGGACGTATGCCATCAACAAAGTGTTAGAACCGACCACTGTCTTCATGCGATGGGCACTACCTCGATTCAAGGTACAAAATTCCCGAATCGTGGTATTATCGCCGATCTCCAGGGTGGTCTTTTCGCCAGCATATTTTAGGTCCTGCGGGTCTGTTCCCAGAACCGCTCCGTTGAACACCCGACAACGTTTTCCCATTCGAGTGCCGGCATGGATCAGCACATGAGAGGCGATCTGACAACCATCACCGATAATCACATCGTTTTGAATAATAGAATAAGGGCCAACGGTTACATCTTCGCCGAGTTGCGCGTCTGGATCAACAATAGCCGTAGGATGAATATTCGTCACAGCGTTTCTCCTGAATTTGTCAGTTTAAATTTCTCAGCACAGATTATCGTGTAACAACCGCGGCAGAAAGTTCTGCTTCGCATACTAAATCATTGCCAACAAACGCTTTGCCGACCATTTTGCAGATGGATCGGCGATAGCGAACCATATCCAATTCGAAGCGGAGCTGATCGCCTGGAACGACTGGCTTGCGGAATTTCACGTTATCAATGCCGGTGAAAAATACCAATTTGTCCGAAGGATCTGCCTCCGCATCCAACAACAATATCCCCCCAGTCTGAGCCATTGCCTCAATGATCAGCACTCCGGGCATAATCGGTCGATCTGGGAAATGACCAATAAAGAACGGTTCATTTGCAGTGACATTCTTAATCCCAACCACATGTTGCTTCGGAACCAGATCGATGATCTTATCGACCAAAAGGAATGGGTAGCGATGCGGCAGAATCTTTTGGATGGCATTAATATCTAAGACAACCCCTTTGCCAGCCGCGCGTTTTTGATATTTCGATGTGATCTTTTTCTTTTCGAACTCCTTGCGCAGCACCTTCACCAGCTCAACGTTCGCCGCATGTCCAGACCTGGCCGCTACAATATGACCGATCAACGGGACCCCTAACAGAGCCAAATCACCGATCAGGTCTAACGCTTTGTGGCGGACTGGTTCGTTATAGAAGCGCAATTCCTTTCCGCCAAGAATCCCATTGGATCCCAAAACCACCGAATTGGGGATATTGAACAGCCGTTTCAGCCGATCGAACTCACTTTCATCGATCTGGCGATCGATGATCACAATGGCATTGTCCACATTGCCCCCTTTGATCAGCCCCTGTTCTTTTAGCATCTCCACTTCATGGAGGAAACAGAACGTTCGGGCTGGGGCAAATTCCTTAACGAATTCTTCCTCCAGCGAATACAACGAAGTATATTGCGTGCCCAAGGCCGGGTTCTGATAATCGACCATGAAGGTGATCCGGAACTGATCCGATGGAACGACTATGATATCGACCTTTCGCTCCTCGTTATGATAGGCGATGGTATTCTCGATTATAATATAATCTTTGGGCGAGTTTTGCGTCTCGAAACCAGCTTGTAGCAGAATTTCAACGAACGGAAGCGCACTCCCATCGATAACTGGCGGTTCATTGTTCGTCAATTCAACCAGAATGTTGTCGATCTCCAGACCAGCAATGGCAGCTAACACGTGTTCGACAGTATGGATCACAGTGCAGTTCTGACCGATGGTCGTCCCCCGGGAGATGTCCACCACATGTTCGATGTCAGCTAAAATCTCGGGGCAATCGGGGATGTCCGTCCTCTTAAACCGAATGCCATAGTTTTCCGGTGCGGGCAAGAACGTTAGCGTGCTGGTATTACCCGTATGCAGCCCAACACCAGAAATCGAAACAGGTTGTTTAATGGTTCGTTGATTTTTTAACATCTGACCTCCATATAGAAAACCAAAGGCGTATTTCCGAAATCATATTGCTGATTGTCAGATCTTATCGATCAATTTGTAGGACAAGTCTACAAAAAAAGATCGGCCGCATTGGAGCAATTTTCCAATTCGGCCGAAGATATGCTCATTTATGGAGCAAGGTCTCGAGCTTGGCCTCCAGCTCAGCTATCCGTTTTAGCAGATCTGGCAACCGGCGCAACGCTGCTTCCTCGCGTTTGGCCTGCATCATCGGTCGCGCTGGGTAACCAAAATATGTCGAATTGGGGGGCAAACTTTTTGAGACACCGGACTGGGCACCGATAATCGTATTGTCGCCGATCTCAATATGGCCAACAAAGCCAACCTGTCCACCGATCATGACGTTCTTTCCGATTTTCGTGCTGCCAGAAATGCCAGTTTGCGCTGCGATCACTGTATTCTCCCCAATCTCGACATTATGAGCGACCTGGATCAGGTTATCCAATTTGGCCCCTCGATGAATCACCGTTGCGCCCAACGTCGCTCGATCAATCGCACAATTCGCTCCAATCTCCACATCGTCTTCAATGATCACCGTTCCCACCTGAGGGATCTTGAAATACTGCTGACCCTCTCGGGCAAATCCGAAACCATCCGAGCCAATGACAGTCCCACTATGGATGATTACATTATTCCCAATCCGCACCCGCTCGCGCACCGTGACGTTGGCATAGATGAGCGTATGATGGCCTATTTCCACCTCAGGACCGATGACGACACCCGCATGAATAACCACCTCATCGCCGATCCTGCAGTTTCTATCGATCACCACACCAGGACCTACCCGGATGTTTCTGCCGAGCTGAGCGGTTTCATCCACAATAGCTGTAGAATGGATGCCCACTGCGACGGTAACAACGGGCGGATGAAAAACTTGTAGCACTCTCAAAAAGGCATAATATGGATTTTGCGTGCGAATCACCGGTCGAGTGGTTGCTGGAAAATCCCGGCTCACGATGATCGCCGCTGCGTTGGTCGTCTCCAAATATTTCGCATATTTCGGATTGGACAGAAAAGTAATTTCCCCGGGATTGGCCGTTTCAATCTTTGCCACGCCGCGAATTTTGATCCCACCATCCCCATCCAGTTCTCCCTGGACCATCGCGGCGATTTCGGCTAACGAGAGTTCCATAACACATCCTTTATTACAGATTTTTGCCAGGTGGCTATCGATTATCCTTGCCCTTGGATGGCTCGCCTTTAACAGACTGCCCTTTGTTCAACTCCGCCAATACTCGATCGGTCAAATCTGGCTGATCAGTGCCAAAATATAAGATGGCCCCATTATTGGTATCAAAAATATAATCGAATTTTTCATCATCTCCGATTTTTTTGATCACCGCATTGATCTTATCGAGTACTGGTTGCATCAGCTCCGCCTGCTTTCGCAGCACCTCGCCAGATTTAGGATCAAATTTGTCGCGCTGAAACTTCTGCAACTGCATGGTCAACGCTTCCAATTCCTGCTGCTTCTCTTTTTTCTTGGTCTCGCTCAACAGCAAACTCTGTGCATCATATTGCTCACGTAGTTGTTGCAGGCGTTGGAGCATCTCCTGGCCCTCAGTCTCCCACTGCCGGATGAATTCATCCAATTTCTTTTGCGCATCTTGCCATTCTTTCAATTCAGCAAGCACTTTCTGTGAATGAACCACCCCGATCTTCATCTTTTGACTGAACCCAGGCGTCACCATGATAGCGATGAGACCCAACACGAAAATCACTTTAGTTAGATTTCTCAGTAACATCTTATCCTCCATAACTGTTCAAATTGATTAATTGATTCTGGTCTATTAATTGGATGTTTGTCTGATAATTTCCCCCTGCCGCTTGCCGTTAATCTCGTCACACCAGATCAAAAGCAACTGCGATTTCAATTCTATCTGATTGATTAGAAGCTCCTGCCAAACACGAAATGGGGTTTCCATTTGCCATAGCGCCGACCATTGACATCGTAATTATCGAAGCCATAGGCATAATCGAAACCGATAATCCCGATCATGGGCATAAACAATCGGGCACCGATACCCACCGAACGGCGCAGGTCGAATGGATCCGTATCTGAGATATTGACCCAGCTATTGCCAGCTTCGGCAAAAATCAGCCCGAACATGGTGGGATTGGGGATGATCGGAAAACGCAGCTCCGTCGTGTATTTGATCATCACTTTGCCCCCAGGCGAAGTGGCATAGCCTGCCAGCGGATCATCGTAGCCGCGCAACGGAGTCGACCGAGTCATACCTTCACCGCCCAGGAAGAAGTATTCGAGATACGGAATCTTCGAGGTCTTGGTCCATCCATCCAAATAGCCGGCCATGGCATGATTGTATAAAACCAGCTTCCAAATTGCCGGGGTAAACCAGCTCGCCGCAAAGGTATATTTGTGATAACCGACATTTCCGCCAAGGAAACCGCCAGCGAACTCAGCGGATAATGAAACCTCAGATCCCTCTGTTGGAAACTCAGGCCGGTTAAGGCTGTTGCGACTGATGATCTGCGTAACGCTGCTGGAGACTAATGGCCACTCTTGCCCGACGATATTGTTTGGGTTGGCCGCGATCACGTATGGCGAAAAATTGCCCAGCTCGGTGCGGTCGATTCGATAGATGATATCCCCTCGGAAATAATTATCTGGCCAACGGAGCCTTCGACCGAGTCGCACCTGACCGCCGCTGCTTCTTTGGCTATATCCAATATATTGCGCATCCCGCTTGGTATCATAGATGGTAAAACCAGCTAAGGTGGGGGTGTCCATAAGCCAGGGCTCGGTGAAGCCGATCTGAAAAGATCGATAATATCGACCGAAGTTCCAATCAAAACTCAACTGCTGACCATTGCCGAACAGATTGTTCATGGCAACGCCGATGCTGCCAATAATCTTATCGCGTTCGCTCCAGCCAGCAGACATATTGGCCAGATCTGTCGATTTCTCCTCCACAGTGAACTTCAGATCGATCTGATCATCACTCACCGGCCAGTAATCGATTTTCACATCGGAAAAGTAATTCAACACCCATACGTCTCGTTGACTTCGTTCCAGGGCTGCTTTGCTGAAAATATCACCTGGATTAATGCGTAACTCTCGGCGCACCACTTTTTCTTTGGTCTTTGTATTCCCTGCAATGTGAATGAGATTAATCTTGACCGGTTGTCCCTCGGTAATATTGAACTGAATATTGACCGTATCCAATGCGACGGGCGTCTCGCGCGGATCGATACGGGAGTAGATGTAACCATTATCGTAATAGAGCGTTCCCAACCGCTCCATAATTGCCTTCTGTATCTTTTCCTGGCTATAAGCATCCCCCTTGTCGAACCCCAGTTGCGATCGCAAGAGCTCGCTGCTATATAATTTATTACCTGTGAAACTAATATCACCGATATAGTAGCGCACTCCTTCTCGAACCACGATATCAATAAACAGATCCTTTCGATTTTCATCATAATAAACAGAATCGCTCACGATCTCAGCGTCGCGGAAACCGTGATTCCGATAGTACTCCACCACTTTCAGCAGATCTTTTTCGTATTCTTTTCTGTTGAAATCGGCGCCACGCCACCACCGATCTTCCTTGGTCTTCTTCATCTGCTTTCGAAGTTTGCTGTCGGAAATGTGCTCATTCCCTTCGAAATTGATCTTCTTGATCTGCACCTTCTCTCCCTCTTTGATATTGAAGGTCAAGATCGTTTTGCCGTCCTTCTCGGCATCATAGGTCTCGGCGGTTATTTCGGCAAGCAGATAGCCCTTATCGGCATACATCTTCTTCAGTTTTCTCCGCGCCTTATTGATCATGTAAGGCGAAACCACCTGGCCCCGATAAAAAGCCAGCTCTTTGTCGATATCCTCTTTTTTGATCTTTTTATTGCCGCTCAATTCATATTTTTCCAGCCGTGGATACTCTTTTACTCGAATCGTTAAGTAAATCCCACCGGGCAATTCTTTATCTTGATATATCTCGACATCGGAAAATAGATTGAGGCTCCAAAGGTTCTTCACAGCGGTCTGAATATCATCGGCTGTAATTTCTTTCCCCTGGGTCAAGCCCGAATTGATCTGAATAATGGCAGGGTCAGCGGTCTTCAATCCCTCAATCGTTATACCTAATAATTTTACTGTCGAATATTGGCCAAACACAATGACAGGCATCGCTATTATCAATAACCCGAACAGGCATATCCGCGTGATGCGATTCCTGATGACAGGGCGCATATTCATTTGATTACCTCCTGAAAATTGCAACATGGAAAATACGAAATTTTTCTAACTTTGTAAAGGAAAAAATCGTTGTGATTCATTTTAGGGCATGTCAAAATGGGAACGAATGCCGCAACATAATCCGTTTATCCTCTTTTTGCCATAACAACAGGCTATTGTAGTCATATTGCATCTCTAAAAGAAGATTCGGATTAATGCGATATTCCAATCCCAGCGTATGATGCAGCCCCAGACCTTCCTGCTCGTAGCGGTAATGCATTCCGGCTTCCAATTGACCAGTATAGAGCAAAAACAGCCGCTGTGCCAAATACTTTCCGAGGATCAATTTGGTGCTCCGCAGCAGGAACAGTCGGGAATCATATAGCCAGTTTTGCTCATTATTGAGATTCATTTCGATCAAGTTCCGCGTCAAGCGCGAGCTGAAGCGAACAATATCAAGCCCCAGGGTTCGTTCCAACTGTCGCTCGAAGGGCCGAAACAGGGGACGAAAAATCAGGTTATCCGCACTGATGCCGATAATGTCGGTGGCGACCTTGGGCATATTGGTGATCGAATATCCTAATGATGCCAATAACTCGCCCTCAGAATAGCCCAGATTTGGGTTGTCCGCCGAGAGTTGAAACACCACTTCTCCCAGTCGCCCTCGCTTCAGCGTTTGGCCTGTCTCTTTATCGACCGTCAACAGCGTCAAATAGATGTAATAGGGATAGCCAGTGGAATCGGTCACTGTAGTGCGGCCCTCACCGTATACGATCGGCAGCAAAGAACTCTTATCGAACTCCACTTCACCTTTGGTGGACACATCCATATCGAACTCAGCACCGGCTTTAATCACCTCAAAATCCAGGTCCAAATATTCAATATTTCCTCGGGACGATTCCAGGCTTCCGGTCACCCCGAATGTCTTATCCTTAATCACCCCCTTAAATTCCAGTCCTCCCACCCCTGCGTCCAGGATCAGGTCCACGTAGACACGATCAACGCCACTGGGAATCTGGCGCTGATAATGTGCATCTTTGCCAACCAACGCTGTAACGTTCCAATTGATCTGCGTCAGCACCTCCACCACAGGATCGACTCGGGTGGTATCTTCTGATTCGCTTATTAAAAATGGAAACGTGAAATTCACGTTGTTCAGGATAATTTTCCCTTTTACCAATGGTTGTTCCAAGGGGCCGGCGATCAAAAAAGGTAATCGCTCTGTCTTGCCAATAAATACAAACTGCCCCACCTCACCCTTTTCCATCAATGCTGGAATATGCAGGGGAATCCCTTTGGGGGAAGTCTCGATGGCAAAAACACCGAAGCTCAAACCGTATTCCGGAATGGTAAATGGCGTTACCGATCCAGCCAAGCCCAGTGAATCGGCTCGCATGTTTCGGATCTTAAATTCTCTGCCTTTGATTTTTCCGGTTATGAATTTAACATTTAAAAAGCCGTCCTGTTCCAATTCCACGCTGGCCGCGATATTATTGATTTCCGGTGCCACATCACCCAGTCGCAAATAGCCTCGCGATAGATCGATTTTTGCCCGCGAAATTGTCATATTGTTAGGACGCCCACCGATCGTTATGCTCCAGCGAGCGTCACTGGCTGTCTTCTTGAAAAACGAAGTCAAATCTGGGAGCAGGGCCAAAATGTTGCCACGGCCCTCCAGATTGATATTCATTGGCACCGAGGCAGAAAATGGGATTTCTCCGTTTCCTTTCAATTCGAATTGGCCAGCCCGCGCAATGAGGATATCTTTGAACGACAATCCGATGGTTGGCGTTTCTCGTGTTAATTCCAGCGAGTCTGTTGGCCCTAATTCAAACTGAGCGTGCGTAAATCCAAAGGGACCAAGCTTGCCATCCCTCACATCAATGGACCCCCACCAATTAGGACGATAGCGATCCCCATTAAGTTTGATTTGAAAACGGCCAGTTCCTCCAATGACCCCGGATTGATTGAACAAAAGCGTGGTCATCTTGTTCAAATCGATTTGATGTCCGGCGCAATCGAACTCCAATTGGTTCGTCGCAAATGAATACTCTCCTTTTCCGCGGAAAATCTCGGTTTGGTCCTGCTGAACGATAAGATCTGTTAAGTGCAAGGTACGATCGGCTATTCGAAAAGCCACCAGACCATTATAGAAGCCGATATCGTTAATCTTGATCCCGTTAAAATTGATTTTTCCCATCAGTTCGATACGATCGACCTGACCGGCGATCGCAATATCGCCTCGGACCTGCCCGGCATTGACCCGAGCCCAGTCGCGGCTGACCAGTCGCGCAAATCTGGGGAGAGAGAGATCGGGAAAGAGCAACTTCCCGGCCACCTGTCTCTGTCCTGCTAATTGGATGCGCGCTTCGGCCTCAACTAAATCATCCATGCCTGCTGACCGAATTTGCCATTGATTTCTGGTTTTAACCAGATCTAATTTGCCATGAAATCGTTCTCCATTGCTATCTACATTGAGTTCAGCCACCACTTGCAGTTGTTCGTTGTAAGAGGTGATGCGACAATTGAGCTCGGCAAGCCGGCGCGCGGCCTCTGGCCAAATGAAATTTCCAGCAATTTTCCATATAAATCGCTCATGCTGAATGTGGAGGCTGCTATTTTTATAATTGAAGACTTTTTGAACCCATTTCAATTCTGGCAAACGGTACAGCAGCCGGTGCACATCCGTTAAATGGAGCTGCATGGTGGGATATTTGCCCGCAAAAGCCATCACCCCTTCGATTCGACAGGGTAACTCGTTACAACGCAATTGCAACGCCATCTGTTTATCGGCCATTCTAAAATCGCCATTAAAGTGAATTGGATTCTCTGGCTGATCAGCGAATAGCACTTCGCCCATCATTTTCCCAGAAAATTCCGAAAAATTCCCACCCGCTTCAATCGCTATTCGGCTTTGATTGTTGCGCATAGAGGGCAGCCGGATTGGAATTGAACCATAACCATTGAGCGACAGAGCCACTCGAGGTAGCGAATCGGAGAAATGGAGATGTCCATAGCCAGCGACGGTCAATCCATTATGAGAAAAACTGAGCTCGTGGAGCTTTAAGCCGGAACGATCAAAAAACAATTGCGCCTTTATGTCATGAAATCTGATGTCATTCAATAAAATTTGCCGCGACCAAATCTGCCCGGTCAAAACTGGTCTGGCTAAAGGCTCGGTTACTTTTAAGACAAATTGCGATGTGCCACGTAGCCGAATCCGCGAATTTGGGGCCAGTGATTGCAGATTCTTCTGCCAGTTGAATTCATCAGCGGTGAGGGTAAAATCCATGACTGGGGCAAAAATATTATGCAGTTTCCCCTCGATCACCACTCTCGATCCGTTCAATTGACATTCAGCCTGTTCAATGATAAAATCGTGCTCCTTCAAATGGCCGGAGAGTTGAATTGCATCGAAATACAGCCCCCTGTTGGCGATATGAATCACCCCGTCGCTCAGTGAAATCGCACCTGATAGATCAAAATTGTCTTGTACGGTCTTACTTTTGCTCAGCGCAAGCGTGGCATTGATGGAGCCCTGCCGGATTTCGATGTCTTCGGAAACGATCAGCGGCAGCCGATTGTGCCATTCGAAATTGTTGATCGTGGCTTCGAGTCGCTCGAGGGATTGCTGAGCGATATTGATGTTGCCATTGAGTATGAGATTGTAGCTATTGGATTGAAACAGTTTGCCAACAAATCGAGCGGCAACCGTCCCAATCTCGCTGCTGTTGAGCCACCCATTTAGATCTCTGGCGAGCAATATTTGTTGGTTGTTCAGCGAATCGAAATAACCGATTGTGCCGCGTGAGAGCGTAATTCGTTTGAGGAAATCGACCGCCGCAATTTCGGACCAGATTTTTTTTTGTCCTGACGAGAGAAGCGAAGAGTCGCTTGATACTGGCGAACGATCGACCAGTGGGTTCTTTAGGAAAATAAGTTCTGGTTGAATTAGCAACACATCATGTGGGATCTGATGAGGTCGGAATTTGTTCTTGATCAATCTCGTGAAATTAAATCCAATTCTGACATCATGAATTCGCAGCAGGACATTATCGTTTCGAAAACTCACCTCCCTAAAATGGACCGCCCCCAGGGACATCTCGAGTTTCTGAATTCGGATTCCAGTTCCCATCACTGGCTTTAGCTGGCTTAACACATAGCTTTTGATCCGTTCATTTACTTTGAACAGATTCCAGCCATGATAAATGACCAGGACGGTAAAAGCCATCAATAAGGAGATGACAAGAATCCATCGTCTTGCTCGCATAGGATAATAGATCGCTCATTCAGATGTGATATGAAAAAGGCGATTCATCATTGTAGAATCGCCTGAAGAGGTGATAACCATCAATAATTGCACTGATTAAACTTTTCGAATAAAATCAAAGTTCCGGAACGATTAATACGAGTGGTCATTGAACCAAAAGCCAGCAACCATCTAATTCAGCTCATCCCCAATTCATGAGAAATGGGACCCTGCAACCACACCATGAAATAGCTCAATCTTCAGAAAATATCGGTCAGTTCAAATCACTATGAAGCTGCATATACCAATTGCGGCTTAAACTCAACCCGCACTTGCTCACTGATCATGCCAAAACGTCGTTCCCGTTGTTGATAACACAAGATGGTCTGATAAAATTCTTTTTTCCTGAAGTCCGGCCACAACACATTCGTAATATAAAGCTCTGAATAGGCAATTTGCCACAGTAGGAAATTACTGATCCTCTGTTCACCGCTGGTGCGGATCACCAAATCCGGGTCTGGCAAATTGGCAGTGAACAAATGATCGCTAATAAGCTGCTCATCGATTTCGGTAGGCCTAATTTCGCCTTTGCTAACTTTTCGAGCAATCTGACGCACAGCGCGAGTAATTTCATCCCGACTGCTGTAATTTAAGGCCAGATTCACGAGCAATCCTGTATTATCCTTTAGTTCATTAATGGCGTAATCGATCCCTTCGCACACTACGCGCGGCAGGTCCTCCATCACTCCGATCACCTGAAGCCGAACGTTATTTTTCTTCAATTCAGGGACCTCGTTCCGAATCGTTTGGATCAATAATCGCCAAAGCCCAGAGATCTCGGATTTGGGCCGACGCCAGTTTTCCCGGGAAAAAGTATAAAGCGTCAGAATTTCAATCCCTAATTCACCGCAAGCTTCGACCACGGCGCGGACCGAATTGATGCCCTCCTCATGTCCTTTTAGCCGACTCAAATTTCGCGCTTTCGCCCAGCGACCATTGCCATCCATAATGATAGCTACATGCACGGGAATATTTCCTTGATTCAAGATCGCCTGTTTGAGCTCATTCTCTTCTTCCACCAATAATTTCATATCTCCACCCATTTCCTAATACCTCACACATCAAATAAAAAGGAGCGCCCAGAACAACAATCGCTCCTCATCATCAAAGGCCAAAACACCGTGTCTCTGTTTAATAACGCTGAAAATTTAAGATAAAATCAGCTAAATGTCAAGTGTATTTTTTGACACGAAGCCTCCAAAATTGGAGTGACTTCCCTTGTTGGCGATAAAAAACCCCCCGCTGTATCTTGTTTTTTGAGATCACCGGCGGAGGGTCCGATTTCAATATTGATAGACGGCTCACATTGAACCAATCGCTGACGCTTGATTATGCGGTTCATTGATAGATACGCAATCTGCTTTTAGCACGGCGATTCGAGCGCTGCTATTTTTGCAATGCTTCAGACCGATCGAAGGCCTCCTGTCCCTTGGCGACCTCTCCGATGTTGGTATAGGCTACTCCCAGGTTGTTCCACACCACAGGATCATCAGGTTTCAGCTCAACCGCCTTTTCCAGATAGGGGATTGCCGCTCTAAAATACTCGGTTTCCTTTTCCTTTTTCGCTTTGATCACCGCCACCGGGATCTTCTCCAGTTGTCGCGGATCCATCTCTCGCTCAGCTTTCAGCACATTCTGTGCCAGGCTTAAATAGGCATTGCCGATGTTTAAATTGGATTCAAAATCGTTGGGATTGATCTCGACCACTTTTTTGAAGTTCTCGATTGCTTTTTCGTAATCATCCTTCAGAAAATATAATCGTCCCAGGTTGAACAACAGATCGGTATCATTCGGTCGTTTGGCAAGCGCCTCTTCATAAGCAGCAAATGCCTGATCGGTTTGACCCATATAATCGTATGCCATAGCTTTTTGGGCAATCGCATCGACATTGAGGGAATCAATTTCTAAAATCCGATTCATCATTTCGATCGTCTTTTCAAACTGTTCCGCCCGAATATACAACCGACCCAAATCTGCCATCGTTTCGGTATCTTTGGGATTAATGCGGATCACGTCCTCATAATTTTGGATAGCTGCTTGGAGGTCGCCCTTTTGCAAATTGACATAGCCAAGGTTTCGATATGCCTCAGGTCTATCCGGGAAAATGATGATGCAATCCTCGAAATTTTTGGCCGATTCTTCCAGATTTTCGGCCTTCACATTATTGACGCCTCTGTTAAACGATTCCCTCCAGAATCGATCCCGATCCATCTCAATTTTCTCGATAAACTTGGGATTCGCTTTAGGACCTTGCATCAATTTCATCGCAGTGTCAAAATGCTCATTCATCTTTTGATATTCACCACGACGCCCATAGCCTTCGCCCAAATAAACATGCGCTTCCAAGTCATTGGGATTGATCTGCACGGCCTGCTCTAATTGCTCCATTGCCTTATCCCAATCATTCTGCTGATTGATATAGATGAGCGCCGATTCCACTTCCTTAGAACGACACCCAAATAGCAGAACGACCACCAATAAAGAGACCATCAAAGATAGGGTTACATAAACGCGCTTCATTCTGTTACTCCTTTAAGCTGTTAGTGATTTGAATTTTAAATCGGTGAAATATAAGTCAAAATTATCTCTTAGTCAAGGCTTTTTTTTGTTTTTTATCCTAACCATCGATATTGTTTTTTTCTCCCCCCACAATTGCCTGGAAGCGGATCGATCGACGCACAATCGCGTGGTCCCGCTGAGGGGTTGGCTGAAGATGAACGTTCCGATTTGCACGACCGCTCGCAGTTTTATAGACCATCGAAATGATAAGGCGGACGAAAGACCCCCCGTTCACAAATAATGGCATCAATGAGATGATTGGGGGTGACATCGAACGCTGGATTATAAATCGCTACTGTTTCGGGCGTAATTCGATGGCCAAATGGCTGCGACACTTCAGCGCCATCGCGTTGTTCAATGGGGATGTCCGCACCCGATTTCAGCGAGCGATCAAAGGTGGAGGTAGGCGCCACCACATAGAATGGGATGCCATGATGTTTGGCCAATACCGCCAGATTGTAGGTGCCTATTTTATTGGCTGTATCGCCATTGGCGGCAATCCGATCGGCCCCTACCAAAATTGCCTGAATTTTTTTTTGCTGCATTAACCAGGCAGCCATGTTGTCGCAAATCAGCGTCACTTCGATGCCAGACCGACTCAATTCCCAGGCCGTCAGCCGCGCGCCCTGCCATAGGGGCCGCGTCTCATCCGCATATACGCTGATCCGTTTGCCCTGAGATACCGCAGTGTAAATTACTCCCAGCGCGGTTCCGATGCCCCCAGTTGCCAGTGCGCCGGCATTGCAATGCGTGAGCACCGTATCCCCATCTGCCAGTAGCGTTGCACCATGTAAGCCCATCTGTCGACAGGTCTCACGATCTTCCTCCAAAATTCGATTGGCCTCCTCGACCAGGGGCTTGATCAGTTGAGCTGGCGGAGCATCGCTATGGGAGGCGACCACTTTTTTCATGCGATCCAACGCCCAGAACAAATTCACCGCAGTGGGTCGGGTCGCTGCCAGATGATCGATGACTCGGTGGATCTGCTGGTCGAACGCCACCCTTTCCAGTGCTGCTAATTCGATCGCTCCCAGGCAAACGCCAAATGCTCCAGCAATTCCGATCGCTGGTGCACCGCGAATGCGCAATTGCTTGATTGCCTGGGCCAATTCGCGATAATCGGTAATATCGATATAAACCTCTTCAACCGGCAGTCGAGTCTGATCGAGAATCCTGACGTGGTTCGATCGCCATTCTATGGTGCGGATCTCCATAGGTCTTCCTTAAAAATTTTCCAATAATCCTTGTCTGAAACGAATTGCTCTGATTCGTGCCGCTCTATCGATTTTGTCTCAGCGGTTCTGATAGCATTTAGCTCATCTGGAACAATGAAACGAACAAAACTAAAAAGATTTTATGAAAAGCTCTTCATCAATAAGAGGCCGATAATTCCCTTTTATTCGCACGATCGGCTCGAACATCTGCTTTTTCATTCAAGCTGAATTCTTAAAATGAACTCCATATTGTTTATTACCTGAATTTCTAAAATGATCCAGGGTAGAGGACCATAAAAATCTTTTGCCCACGAATCCACCGTTTGATACGAAAGAAGAAAAATGCAAGGCGATTTCAATGTATTTTCGCGTGTTCCCCGGGCATCTTGCAGATTCAATTTTCATTTTAGGATTTCAGGCATCAAAATATTTTTCTTGGACACCGAGATCATCAAGCAATACCGGGAATCACCGAGCAAAGGATTAGAATATATCGCTTGGTAATTTAGGTATCATTATCTGGTCTTTTTCTATTCAGATATTCCAGCAGCACATGGGCAACCCGAGTCGAGCTGCCGACATTCTGCATGACGATCTGCTTAGCGCGTTCCCCATACTCCCGAGTGCGTTTTGGATCGCTCAGCAGTTGGTTGATAGCGAGGACGATCTCCTTGGTGGATTTAACCAGCAGCGCCGCATTGCTGGCCAATAAATGGATTGCTTCGGCAGAGTTCTTCATCTTTGGACCAAACAGCACTGGAACGCCAAACACCGCTGGCTCCAATACGTTATGGATTTTGAAATGAAAACTTCCGCCAACAAAAGCCACCTGACCCAATGAATAAATCGTCGCCAAAAGCCCAACTTTATCCACGATCAAACAATCATGCTGAAACGGCTGACTGTTCAATTGAGACAGGGGTAGCCCAGTCAGGTGATTTGCCCGAAGCTGTTGTTCGATTTGTTCGACTCTGGCAGGCGATGGTTCATGGGGTACCAGGATCAATAATAATTCGGGAAACCGTTGCCGCAATTGTTGAAAAGCGGGGAGGATATATTTCTCATCCTTTGGCCAACTGCTCCCAACGACCCAAATGGGGCGGTTGTTCAACGCTGGCAGGCTGGCCAGATTGGCGATCTTATCCACCTGTCGAGACCGCTGGAATACCTGATCATATTTGGTATCGCCGGTTGTGTTGATCTTTTGAGGGTCATCGATCCATCGCCGCAGTTTTTCGGCCTCAAGATCGGAGATCGCCAGGACCCTATCGAACATTCGGTAGATCCATCGATTGAATGGCCAAGAGATCCAGGCCATGATCAAAGAACGTTGGGGAACCGATGCATCGATGAGCACTACTGGAATTTTCCGACGGCGCAATTGATAGACAAAATTGGGCCAGATATCATGCCGGACAATGGCTGCGCCATGTGGCATCACGATGTTCAGAAATTTCTTTATTTGAAAATAGCTGTCGATCGGCAAATAGCATTTGACGTCGATGGGGTGTTCAACAGCGACATGATCAAAGCCAGACGGGGAGAAGAAACTGACAATGATGGTGACATTCGGATCAAATTGCTTCACTTGCTCCAGCACAGGCTTCACTTGAAGCCATTCGCCAAATGAGGAGACATGAATCAACAATCTCGGGCGATGGGCAAAAGCGGTCAGCTCGCGTTTAAGCTGAGCGAAAGCGGATGTCCGACCTTGCAATCCTTTTCTAATTTTGGTATGAAACAGACTGGCTATTTTTGCTCCGAGCAATAGCAAAGGGACAACGATGAGATTATAGAACAGCAGCAATAATCCTTTCATTAAAACTCCAGTTTTGCCAGTAGCTTTCGTTTCTCAGTTTTATTGGAATGCCTTTAATTGCGAGTAGTTCTTGCCAATAATGATGGTGACTGCCAATTGTCGTTGCGGGCTGATTTGAGGAAACATTCTATCTTTGCCAACGCCAATGATGTCCCCGATTATCTTAGCGTTCTTCAAATTATGATCCTGCCGATCGATGACCAAAGTTTCGCTGATCTCCTGGTTTTCGAAATTGCCGAAGTAAACGACATCCACATCCCGCTTGCGCAAATATTCGGTGAGCTGTTTGGCGACCCCTGGCGTGCCACAGCCATTTAGCACCTCTACTTTGATGAGATTGGTAGTTTTTTGGACTGGCAACTGCTCGAGGCGATTGGGAGTGATGGCCTGTTCTGCGCCTTCGCGAGCGCGCGAATGGCATAAAAGAGAAATCAGAAACAGAAAATTAGCGCCCATCAGCAGCAGAATGGTGATGTTCAATCGCAAATGCTGCAGTGCCTCCTTGAACTCCTCCCCCTTCTTCTGCCGATCTTTGACCTGCTTTTCCCGCTCAGTTTCTTTTCGTTTGCGCAGCTCGATCTTTTTTCCTCGCTTCACGACCATATTAACGTTCCATCGCCCAGAGACGAGTTGACAAAAAAATAACCGAAAGGCCTTTCGGTTATTTTTAGATAGCCAACATGCCCCCAGCCTAATTAATTATTGTCATTTGATGGTTCGAACAGGTCCCAACTGGCACGATAGGGATTGCGATACCAGCCACTGCCATAGCGATTGTAATATGGCATTTGATTGATCTGAAATTTCATTTCGAACTTATCGCTCGGCTTGTATTGCAATTCTGCGCCAGATAAAAACAATCCACTCTGAAACGCTGGGTGACTTTTCGCCAGCGTATTATACGGATAGCTTTGAATCCCCCATTGCAATCGAACTAATAAGGGATTGGCGATTTGATACGTGAGCGTATTCAAATAGAGCCCCTGAGAGACTCCCTTGCCGTCCACGCTGAAAAATGACATTGAGAAACTGTGTGACATATTGAGCCTGCTGGGGTCTAATATGCTCAGTCCCATGAATGAGTTCGAATTTGGTCGGATCAGTTCCTGGCTGATCGACACTGGCTTTTCCTGCCGCCTGTATTGAGCGAAAATTAAGCCAGGAATCAACATAAGCATTATCAAGCTGAGCCCAATTTTGTATTTCATGTTCGACCTCCATTGAAAACGCCTTGTTCGACCGACGACCGAAGATAGCAAAATATTCTGAAAAAGTCAATCCCTTTTTTGACCTAATCCCCCGCCAGCCAAGGGCCGTCCTTTGATAAGGTGACCAAAATCATCAAATGGCGAATCAGCATATCGAACCGATTTTTTATGTTGGTCACTCATCGGCTTGCGTCTGATTTAACTCCCCGGAATCATCTTTCGTTCCGATCGGGATCGATAGTGACAATGACGTTATCGATCAATCGCGGCTTGCCTATTTTTACCGCTAAAGCGATGAGTACCTCGCCATGCAACTGCTGAAGCGGCTCAAGATTGGTGGTGTCCACCAGAGAGATGTAATCGATCTGCGCATCAGGTTGCTGTTCGATCAACTTTCTCATCGCCTGCTGGATGACAGTGGCATTTCGTTCGCCATCGGCGATCATTTTTTGGGCAAGCTGCAAAGATTGATACAGTACCACAGCCTGTTGCCGCTGATGTGGCAAAAGATAGGTGTTCCTGGAACTCATGGCCAGTCCATCTGGCTCGCGAACGATCGGTGCCACCACTATCTGAACATCGAAATTCAAATCTGCGGTCATGCGCTTGATCACGAGGGCCTGCTGAGCATCTTTCTGTCCGAATACCGCTACATGTGGTTTGACAATATTAAATAGCTTCGCAACAATGGTCGTCACCCCGCGAAAATGAGTGGGACGAGAAGCCCCGCAGAGCACAGCGGTAATTTTTTCCACTGTAACATAGGTCAAATAAGGATCAGGATAGACATCATGGCGATCGGGATAGAAAATAATATCACAGCCAGCCGATTCCGCCAGGGCAACATCGCGCTCAAAATCCCGAGGGTAATCTTCGAAATCCTCGGTGGGACCAAATTGGGTGGGATTAACAAAAATGCTCATCACGGTGACATCTGCGTATTTCTTCGCCTCATGCAGCAGGCTCAAATGGCCATCGTGAAGAAAGCCCATGGTCGGGACGAACCCAATACGCTTGCCCGAGTTTCGCAGTGATTCCGCGGTGGTTTGCATTTCTGCAATTTGAGTTATAATTCTCATATTCAGTCTCCAGCAGGATCCATGCTTTGTCTCGTGCGTCATATTAATGCCACGAGATTCAGTGAGAAAAAAAATCAAATTAAAAATTGTTGCGCTGAAATAATCGTGAAAATTCGAAAGCTTCGTAAGGCCAGATCCCCATCAGCAATGATCCTGAAGCGGCATTTTGATCGGTACGACTCAGTCAGATTTGATCTGAACATCTCCATGGCTGCTCCGTTGCTTGATTGAAGAAATATTGAAGACATACCCTTGCATTTAGACGAGAAGAATGCAGGGAATCTAAAAGATGAAAAAGTATTTTGGGCACCACAAATCTGACTAAGCAGCATCACAATTCATCCTGAAGATCACGCTGCGCGATCTTTGTTCATGGGATCGATCGAGCTGCGCCGTTGCTTGAACCGCAAAGTTTCAAAAGCGCCAATTAATAGCTTTCATCCTGCGAGGGAAAGCTGCCCAATTTTACATCCTCGGCATATTGGGCGCAAGCCTCTCGAATCTGCCGGCCCAGTTCTGCATATACCCGCACAAATTTAGGGCGAAATTTTTCGAACAAGCCCAGCATATCATGGGTCACTAAGATCTGCCCATCGCAGTAAGGACCAGCCCCGATACCAATCGTCGGCACTTTGACCGCTTCGGTCACTTGTTTAGCCGCCAGCGCTGGGATTTTTTCTAGTACAATGGCAAAGACACCTGCCTGCTCCAGGGCACGAGCATCAGCAACCAGCCGCTGCACCTCGGTCTCGGTTCGCGCCTGTACCTTATAGCCCCCAAAGCGATTGATCGATTGCGGCGTAAGCCCCAGATGCCCCATCACTGGGATCCCGGCATTGACCACGCGATTCACTGTCTCGGCGATGGCCTCTCCCCCTTCCATTTTCACTGCTTCAGCCCCTCCCTCTTTTATAAATCGGCCCGCATTTCGTAACGCTTCCTCAGCGCTCACCTGAAACGATAAAAACGGCATATCGCCCACCAACAGGGCTCGCTTGACACCGCGACTGGCCGCACGGGTGTGATAGATCATCTCATCCATGGTAATCGGAATGGTGCTCTCGTGCCCGGCAAACACCATGGCGCCAGAATCTCCAACCAGGATGATGTCTATGCCAGCGTCATCAAGAAACAGCGCCATCAGATAATCATAAGCCGTTAATGCAGCTATTTTCTCCTGATGCTTCATTCCCATGATAATCGGAACAGTAATTTTTTTCGCTTCCATCGAAAGTTCCTTATTCTCTTCTCGCCAAAATTTGAAAGTGCAATTCAGAGGCGATGTTTCTCCAGTATTTTTTTAATGACCGTCATCGTGGTTGAGGGATATGTAAATAGAAGGAACTAGCCTTCCCATCCGCCAGCCAGCGATAACCACAGATGAAGCAAACAAAATCGTTACATTAGATCAATTATCTGGTAGCTCCTTCGCTTCACAACGCTTTTCTCAGCGATCGCAGCATTGGATAAGCATATCAGCCGCAAAGCAGATCATCTGATGCGCTCACTCTAAGACTTGATCGATCACGCCCCCGCCGATTATAACATCATCATCGAATAGCACCACTGATTGCCCCGGGGTAATTGCTTGATGATGGTCCTTGAATATGACTTGCATGGAATCATCGTCAAGCTGGGACACAGTTGCTGGTCGACCTGGATCATTATAGCGAATTTGAGCAATGACATCGATCGGCGCAACCAGGCGGTCCACAGCGATCCAATTCACCTGCCGTGCGATTAACCCTACTCTGTTCAGGTCATTCTTGTCACCGACGACAATTTCATTGTTCTCGACATTTATTTCTGTCACGTAGATGGGCCTGCCCACTGCAATGCCAAGGCCTTTTCGCTGGCCGATCGTGTAATAGGGATATCCTTTATGTCGCCCCAAAATCGTTCCGTCCCGATCAATGATAGGACCCTCGCCAATTTCAGCCAGGCGAGCTGGATTGCGCTGGCGCAAAAACCGGGCATAATCATTATCTGGAATGAAACAGATCTCCTGGCTTTCCTGCTTATGCTTGGTCTTGAGATTCAATTGCTCAGCGATGGCCCTGACTCGAGTTTTTGTCAATTCTCCCAGCGGAAAAATAGTTTTGCTCAATTGCGCCTGACTCAGCCCCCACAATGCATACGCCTGATCTTTCGATCGATCTGCCCCGCGCAATAGCAAATATCGCCTTGTGGATTGGTCAAATCGAACGCGCGCATAATGACCTGTGGCAAAATAGTCGCAGCCCAATTGCACCGCCTTATGCAGTAGCACCTGCCATTTGATCTTGCTGTTGCATAAAATGCAAGGATTGGGAGTACGACCTTTGAGATATTCTGACTCAAAATTCTCGATCACTGCCCGTTCAAATTCCTCACGGACATCAATCACATAATGCGGAATATTCAAAGCCTGGCACACCGCCCGGGCATCATACACTGTCTCCAGGGAACAGCAACCCGTTTCGCTGAAAATATTCCCACCAACCCGCTCATAATCCCAGAGCTGCATGGTCAAGCCAATCACGCGGTATCCTTGCTCGCAAAGCAATGCTGCTGCCACAGAGCTATCTACCCCACCGCTCATGGCTGCGGCCACAGATTTTCCTCGTTTCAATTTTACTCTTTGCTGCGTCACCAATAGGCTCAATTTATCTTTGCATTCATCAATGGCGGAACGAAAACATGGAGATTTCAAATCAGACCGATAATTTCGGGCTTCGCTTCTTCAAACCACCTCTCTCATTTCTCTCTCCTATCAGGAGAAAGCTTATCAGCGTCTCATCTTAACAGAGCGCCAGAGGGAGATAAAAAAGAGAGCTTTCGTTCAACCCCCTAATCGATTGCCTTCTGCTCTGATTGCTTTTGATTCCCAAATGTAAATCGAAAGATTGACCGATGAAGCGATTCTGTTCGAATCACTGATTCAAACGATCGTTCCTGATGCACGCGTCGAGGTTATTCTAAAGCGGACATGCTGCGCAACCGTTGGACGATTTCAGGCAAAATCGAGGCAGCATACTCGACGTCCTCATCGGTATTATCTCTGCCGAGCGTGAATCGAATCGAAGAGCGCGACAGCTCAGGTTTGATCCCCATGGCTGTCAACACATGAGATGGATCGATGCTTCCCGATGTGCAGGCAGAACCGCTCGATGCTGCCACGCCCTTGAGGTCGAGGCTCAGCAACAACGCTTCCCCTTCAATCCCTTGAAAGGACAAATTCAAATGCCCAGCCAACCGTTTCTCTGGATGGCCATTTAATATGACTCTCGGAATGGATTGATTGATCAAATCGTGAAATTTATCCCTCAGCCGAGCAACATGCTCGTTATCCGATTGCATTCGGCCTTTGCGCAATTCCACTGCTTTTGCCAGGCCAACAATCCCCGGCATATTCTCGGTCCCGGGCCGGCGATTGCGTTCATGACCTCCACCATGGCTCAGCGGCACCAGCTTGACCCCTTTACGGACATACAGCACACCAATCCCCTTGGGACCGTAAATTTTATGACCCGACATGGACATCAGATCGACCGGTAGCTTTGACAAATCAATGGGAAGCTTTCCAAACGTCTGGACCGCATCGGTGTGGAACAAGATGCCGCGCTCGCGGGCAATTGCACCTATTTGCTCGATGGGATTGATCGTCCCCACTTCATTGTTGGCGTGCATGATCGAAATCAATATCGTGTCGTTTCGGATCAACTCTGCTACCGCCTCGGCATGGATCATACCGTACTGATCAGGCGCTACGTAGCTAACCTCAAATCCTTCCTTCTCCAAAAACTCACATGTATGGAGCACTGCATGATGCTCTATCTTTGAAGTGATGATATGTCGCCCTTTGTCTTTGAGCTCATACGCCACTCCTTTGATCGCCATATTATCCGATTCCGTACCCCCGCTGGTAAAATAAATATCTGCCGCCCGCACCCTGCAAAAATCAGCAACGATTTCCCGCGCTTCCTCCAGCGCCACTTTTGCCTCCCGGCCAAAGGAATGAATGCTCGATGGATTTCCAAATTTTTCGTTCAAAAACGGCATCATCGCATCCACCACGGCCGGATCTACTGGTGTTGTGGCACTATGATCAAAATATACTCTTCTCATGTTCGCCTCTCGATATTCTCAAACTTTTTTTCTCAGAATGGCGTTTTGCTTACATAATCACCTCGAAACTCTAACGGTGAGCATCTCAAAATCCAACAGGCAGAATCATGCTATTCTCTTTGGCCATTCATAGGTCCACAAATCCTCTCTGCTCATCTATTCGAGATCGAATTCGTCTCTCTCCGACGCCATCCATTCGTCTTTCAATTGCACCAGATCTAATAAATTATAATCGTCCAGCAATTGCTGCATTCGAGATTCAATTTTGGACCAGAAGATATGCGAAATGCAATCGGTCATGCGATGGCAATGGTCTTTCGTGGCGCTTTGGGAACAACCATTCAAATGCAATGGCCCTTCCAGCGCCCGCAGTACCGCACCAATGCTAACTTTTGTGGGGGCATCCGAAAGGATATACCCACCAGTCGGGCCCCTCACGCTGCTAACGATTCCGCTCTTTTTCAGCCGCAATAATAACTGCTCTAAATAGCGCAGTGGAATGTCCTGTTCAATGGAGATCTGTTTGATCTGAACAGGGCCTTTCCCATAATGTCTCGCAATTTCATAAACTGCGCGCAGGCCGTAATTTCCTCGAGTGGACAATTTCACTGTTCACATCTCCCTGTATCTTCCTTGGGGCGGTAAATATAACATACTCGACTGAAATAGTCAAGTATAATTTTGAATCTAATAAAGTGAGCCAGTACCATTTTCAGGTCTGCGATGGCTGTACCTTTCGACATTATGCATGTGCGCAAGCGAAAATTGACCAATTCCGCGATTTGCCGCCTGGCAGACCTGCTAATTTGAAATTCAGCAAAATCATTTCGCTTGAATTGGTGAGCCGATTGGCGGACGTCCAAAAATTTTTTAAAGCAGACTCAATTATTATTGAGGAAAATTTACTTGATCCTTTTATCGTCAATCACTATATTAGCAGAACAGCTTTCAGTTCTTCCCTTAATTTGAGCAAACGATGCAACGCCGAAGTCAATTCGAAAACGCTTGACAAGCGAATCATTTGAAGGAGTAGTTGGGTTGGGCTTTCCAGCCTCGTGGTCTAATATGAGCGCATTTTGGCGATCCGAACGCTTGCTCTTATGCTAAGAATAGAATGGTGGAAAATTCTCAGTGAATTAATCATCATTTATAGATTTCTTCAAAATAGAAGATTCAGTCATTCCGAACGAAGCGAAAGAATTCTCTGATTAAATAGTAAAGGATCGCTTTGTTGCTTTGCTGCTCGAAATGACTTGATATCCGCTATTCTGCCGAAGTCCACCTTATTTAAAAATTGGAGTCTAATATCTATGATCGATCTCGACATTCCGGGTTTTGGACGATTGAAACTATCTCATCTCGTCTCAGATTATAACGGGACATTGGCGAAGGATGGAGTTCTCCTGCCTGGTGTGGCGGATCGTTTGCGGCAACTGGCGTCGGCGATTGAGCTCCACGTGCTTACAGCCGATACATTTGGTATCGCGGGCGAGCAGCTTAAAGCGCTTCCCATTAAATTAGAGGTGCTAACCAAAAACAATGAGGCTGAGAAAAAGAAACAATATATCGAAGCGCTCGGAGCCGATCATGTGGTCGCACTGGGCAATGGCAACAACGATCAAATGATGCTCAAAGCTGCCCGACTTAGCATCGCAGTGATTGGAAAAGAAGGGGCATCGCTCCCCGCAATTCAGTCGGCTCATATTATTGTCACGGAAATCCTCGATGGGCTCGACTTATTGCTGAATCCGCTCCGTTGCGTCGCCACACTGCGACAATAGTGCAACGGCGTTCCTAACCTCAAGGAATCATGCTTTTGGATGATTCGATTCCATTCGAATATGCAATTGGTCGATTCGTGCGCTTTTCCAGCCAGTTTCTGTCTCCCAAATTTGGATGCCGAGGCATGTCGCTGCTCGGGAAGCAATCCTGCCGTGATGCTATTCTCAGGAGCTTCGCTTGTTCGTGGGCCGAAAGTCAACAGATTGTTTTTGAATGAAGCAATATCTGTCAGAAGACCTGAACAGCCATTCATTTCAAATAAAGAAAAGCCGAACTTGAGATGATCATAAATTATGCAAGCGTTTTCACCATCGACCAAGCGACTGATGACAGCTCATTATTCCACATCATAAACAACAACCTGTTCGATGCTTCTCGGCACTTTGAAAGTGGTCATGGGCAGAATCGCAATCCTCACACCGTCGAAATGTCGATAGCCGATGCGCAGTGTGCGGGTCTTTTTATCATACTCATGTGAAACGATATCCTCTTCGAACAGTGACACACCGATTTCCAGATTTCCCCACCATCGCTTGCGATTAATTCGGCCTTCGAGATGTACCGGATGTTTTCCATGATATTGCAAAAGCACTTTTTTATCAGTGCCAGCCAGGTCTTTCAAATAAATTTTCTCCATTGAAAATTCCTCTTCGTTGATCTTAGCGCTACGCCTCAGATCTAGCGTTGCTTTAATTTTCTGCTTCATGGCATCAAATTCGTTCTGGTCAAACAGTCGGGTCAGGAAAATGATGGTTCGATCCTGATCCAGAACCACATTTCGGGTAACCCCTCCCCGGGCAAATCGATTGAAAATCTCGCCGTTTTCGTCTAAGACCACCGGGTAGGTGATCCCCATCTGCTCAACAAACCGTCGCACCGTATCCGCTTTCTCTTTATAATCTACGCCCAGCACAACTATCCCTTCTCCCCGAAACGGCTGCCACACTTCTTTTTCAACATGAGGGATCTCTTTCCGACAAACTGCGCACCAGGATGCGAAAAAATTTAATACAACAACCGATGCCTGAAAATCCGACAACTGTTTTTTGCTCCCATCCAGCATCTGAAATTGAAGATCCTCAATTTGATCTCCGACCTTTACAATATAGCCTCTCTCATCTGGCTGCACTTGTTGAGCATGACTGGATCTGATTTCAAGGACAAGCAACAATGCGATAATTATCCTTATAACTGGTCTCATAATTTCCTCCCATTAAATTTTTGTTGTTAATTTTAACAAACAATCGGCTGAAAAGCAAGACATTTTTTTGATCCTCTGAAAGATTCTGCTTGACTATCTCAAAATAATTTTTATCTTCATTAGCAATTTATTTGAACTACTGCATCCAAGGATCAACAAAATTGGAGTCATTGTCATGCAAGCCGTTATCCTTGTGGCTGGAAAAAGCACCAGAACATATCCATTGACCCTAACCCGGCCAAAACCGCTTCTGCCGATCGCTGATAGGACCATTATTGAATTTCTGTTGGCACAATTGGAGGGTCTTGTCTCAGAGGTGATTTTAGTGGTCGGCTATCGTCAAGAAATGATCCGGAACAAATTGGGTGAGCACTGGCATGACATTCACATTCGCTATTGCGAGCAGAAGGACCAACTGGGAACTGGCCATGCCGTTCTCATGGCAGAACCGTTTGTGAAGGATCGCTTCCTTGTTATGAACGGTGACGATATTTACCAGCATGAGGATATTGAGCAACTCGCCCACTACCAATATGCAGCGCTGGTCCGACATGTAGAGGATCCATCGCAGTTTGGCGTTTATCAAGTAGACGACAAAAATAGGGTGATGAATCTCATCGAAAAGCCAGAATCTTTTATCGGCAATCTCGCCAATATCGGATGCTATTGTTTCGATCGATCTATTTTTGAATATATCAAGAATACACCGCTCAGCAAGAGGGGTGAGATCGAAATCACCACTTCAGTGCTCAGTCTGGCACGCGATCGAGAGTTCTACGTTCACCCCATTCGAGGATTTTGGTTCGCGACTGGTTTTCCTTGGGATCTCCTTAGCTCCCAAGCTTTTTTCATGAACCACTGGAAAGAAAGCCAGATCAAGGGGGTCATTGAACCAAATGTCCAAATCACCGGACCAGTGATCATCGAAGAGAATACTCGAATCAAGTCTGGCACCTATCTCGAAGGTCCGATCATCATTAAAAAGAACTGCACCATTGGGCCAAATTCTTTTATCCGGGGCTGTACCTCCATCGGTGCCAGTTGCGTCATTGGGCATAATGTGGAAATTAAAAACTCCATCATCATGGATCGAACCCGTATCTGTCATTTGAGCTATGTGGGCGATTCCGTAGTAGGCGAAAATGTCAATTTGGGTGCCGGGTTTATTTCCGCGAACGTTCGACATGATGGCAAAACTGTTCTTTCTCAAGTGAAGGGCAAACTTATTGACACTAAACTAGAAAAGCTCGGCACTATCATTGCCGATGATGTAAAAACTGGCGTCAATACGGTCGTGTATCCTGGCAGAAAGATCTGGCCAGGACAACAGACTCAAATAGGACAGATCGTGAAATATGATCTCATTGGCGAATGAAGGAGCTGCGATGAAAATTTATAGCGATACTGGTTATTTCATTATTATGGATCCGGCTTACTTGAAAGTCGCTGATCAGAAGCAAATTAAGCAAATTGACTTTTTAGAATCACCAGAACTTGCTGCAAAAAAATTGGAGCACCTGCTGTTTCCCGATGGTTACGGCGGGCTGATCGGATTGGTGCAATTGTCCCAAGGACCTGGGCGTTACGATGTGAATTTAGCCATGGTCGATTTCTGGGATGTCGATACCCAGGGTCGAAAAACCATTTTCGGCGTCGATGAAGGCGGTTTTATCATATTCGACATCAAACATATTCAGCCGCTGATCGAGCATTTCGATGAATTCAGCTTTGATCATAGCGATCGCGCTTCATATTTTCAGGGCCTCCAACGCCAGTTTGCCGATCGAGATGATATTATCATCTGGTCGCGCTCTCCGCTGCCATTTGAAGAGGGGTGGCATGAGATCGACCTCACTGCGTTTAAAAAAATAGATTGATTTTTTCATATTAATTTTTAAATTCTCTGTGCCAATAGAATTCGAGGGAGGAAAATTTGGATAAACTAAAAGTGGGAGTTATTGGCGTGGGCCATCTGGGCCGGCTTCACGTTCAAAATTATAAACTCATCCCAGATGTTGACCTCGTCGGCATTTTTGATATTGATCGTGAACGTGCTAAACAAGTGGCCAGTGAGTTTCAGACCACTGCCTATGATGACTTGCATAAGCTGTTATCCAAAATCCAAGCCGCCAATATCGTCGTCACAACCACAAGCCATTTTGACATCACCAAGGAGTGCTTAACACGTGGCATTCATTGCCTGGTGGAAAAGCCGATCACCAGTACATTGGCCGAGGCAGATGAACTGATTGAATTGGCCCGCAATGGTGGACTTATCCTTCAGGTTGGGCATATTGAGCGGTTTAATCCAGCGATTCTCGCCCTGGAAAATTTTGAACTGAAACCGATGTTCATCGAAAGCCACCGTTTGGCATCCTTCAATCCGCGGGGCACCGACGTAGCCGTCGTATTGGATTTGATGATTCATGATATCGACATTATCCTTCACCTGGTGAAAAATCCAGTGACAAAAATAGATGCCAGCGGGGTGGCAGTGGTGACCGACGAAGTGGATATTGCGAATGCCAGGCTTGGCTTTGAGAACGGCTGCGTCGCCAATATCACGGCCAGTCGTATTTCGCAGAAAAAGATGCGGAAAATGCGGTTGTTCCAGCGCAATGCCTATATTGGGATCGACTTCCTCCAAAAGTTCTCTGAAATTTATCAATTAGTCGATGCTACGGCCGCCCCAGCTCGGCCTGACCAATTTCCCATCGAATTCGGACAGATCGATCACGCTGGATTATCAAAGAAGATCATCTATGAGCGCCGCCAAATCGACGCCACCAATGCACTCAAGCTTGAATTGGAATCCTTTGTCCACTCGGTTCGCTCAGGAACCAAGCCAGAAGTGAGCGGCGAAGAGGGAAGAGAAGCATTGCGCGTTGCCTTGGCGATCACCGATATGATCAAATCACAGTTGCAAAGGCTGATAAACTCTTAGCTCCTAGCATTAAATCGGTAATCGCCACCCCCATTGCCGAAGGGAAAAGGAAATAGGATTGACGCGACATGAATAAAAAAATAATGATCATTGCTGGAGAAGCTTCTGGAGATCTACATGGATCAGGTCTAATTCGAGAGCTATATAAATTGCAGCCAGATCTTTACGTGTTCGGTATAGGCGGAGATCGGATGCAGCAGTCCGGGACCAAGTTGTTGTATCATATCCATGAAATGAGCACATTGGGTTTTTGGGATGTGGTGAAGCGGTTTTCTTTCTTTCGAAAGGTCTACCAGCATTTGGTCGAAACAATGGAAAGTGAGCGTCCTGACCTGCTTATCCTCATTGATTATCCAGGATTGAACCTTAGACTCGCCCAGGCCGCGAAAACAAAGGGGATTAAGGTCTTTTACTATATTGCCCCTCAAGTTTGGGCGTGGGGTTCTGCGCGGATAAAAAAAATGGCTTCCCTTGTCGATAGAATTGCTGTCATTCTTCCGTTCGAAGAACCGCTCTTCCGAAACGCTGGCCTCGATGCCCAATTTGTGGGGCATCCGTTGTTGGAAACCGTTAGCTCGAATGTGGATCGGAGCGCTTTCTTCGAGCAGCATCGCCTGGATCAAAACAAGAAATTGATCGGACTGCTCCCGGGTAGTCGCATCTTGGAAGTGAAACGGCTATTGCCTGAGATGATTAATAGTTTCGCCGAACTCAGCCACGAGTATCCATCGGTTCAGGCCGTTGTCAGCAAAGCCGATACCGTTGCATGGAACATTTACCAAAAAATCTTGTCGAACCATATACCAGTCAAACTGCTCGAAAACTCAACCTATGAGATCATGAAGCATAGTGATCTTTTGCTCGTGGCATCGGGAACGGCAACCCTCGAGTCTGCGCTATTCCATACACCGATGATCATTGTCTACAAAGTTGATCCGCTCACCTATCTGATCGGAAAACAACTGATCAAGATCGATTCCATTGGGCTGGTTAATGTCATCGCTGGACGCCAAATTGTATCAGAATTCATCCAGAGAAAATGCCATCACCGCTATCTGCTGCCCGAGATGAAGCGACTTCTGTTTGACAATAAATATCGGGATCAGATGGTCCAAAATTTGGCATTATTAAGAAAGAAATTGGGTAGTCCTGGCGCATCAGCCAGGTCAGCTCAAATCGCGATTGAAATCATAAACAGTGATTAAACGAACTTCTCTGATATCTAATGACCTTTAGCAAGAAGAAAATTGTATTCTACTTAGCAACCAAGCTGGGATGGCTGTTGATCCTATTGATCGGCAAACTCTGTTCAATCAAGCTCATTGGACGAGCAAAGGTCGATGAATTGAAGAAACAGAATGCCCCGATCCTATTCGTATTATGGCACGGAAGAATTTTGATCCCAATTTACGTGCATCGGAATGAGGGAATCACCCCGATGGTAAGCCTTCATAGCGATGGAGAAATAATCGCGCAGACGCTTCAAAAACTTGGCTATCGTACGATTCGTGGTTCCAGCAGCCGTGGCGGAAACAAGGCCTTTCATGAAATGGTCGATATTCTCAATAAAAATGGCACAGGAGCGATCATCCCAGATGGACCGCGCGGACCGCGGCATCATTTAAAGCCTGGAACGCTTTTCATTGCCCAACAAAGTCAGGCATACCTCATTCCAACGACTTTCTCAGCCAACCGCAAAATTGTTTTTAATAGCTGGGATCGTTTTCTTTTGCCACTGCCGTTCGCCAAATGCATTATGATTTATGGAGACGCGATTTCTGTCGATAAAGATCTTCCTCCCGAGCAATTAGAAAATCTTCGCCAAAAATTTGAGCGCGATCTAATAGCATTGGAAAAAAAAGCGGATGATTATTTTTAAAAATCGCTTTTGGCAATACGGGCTTTTTCCCCTATCACTTGTATATCGTTTTGTGGTCTGGCTTCGTAATCGCTTTTACGATAAAAAAATTCTTCCTTCCGCAACAATAGAAGGCTGCCAGATTATCAGCGTAGGCAATATCTCGGTTGGTGGAACAGGCAAGACGCCGGTGATCCATTTTTTGGCAAAATATTTAATTGAGCAAGGATTTAAAGTAGCCATTTTGAGTCGGGGATATGGCCGCAGCAGCCATGGGACTATAATTGTCTCGGATGGACACAATTTGCTCGCCAATGTCGCTGAGAGCGGAGATGAGCCCTTTCTTTTAGCCCGCCAACTTCCAACTACGCCAGTGATTGTAGAAGTCGATCGCGTTCGAGGCGCTGAGCTTATTCAACGAAAATTTCGCCCAGATTTCATTCTGCTCGATGACGGTTTTCAGCATCGTAGGTTGCAGCGCAATTTTGATATAGTATTAATCGATGCCAGCGTCGGATTCGGTTCAGGGCATTTGCTCCCAGCCGGATTCTTGCGAGAACCAATAAGCAGTCTGTCTCGTGCCGATCTAATCTGGTTAACCCACGTAGATCGAGCAAACGATCTGGAGCATCTGGTCCGAATAATTCGAAAACTTTCTAGCAGTCCAATCATAACCAGCATTCATCAGCCTACAGCAATTGTTGATGGATCATCAAACCAAAAATTGATGACCAACGCCATCTATAACAAGAGAATATTTTTGTTTTCTGGCATTGCGAATCCGGGATCATTCGAACAGACGGTCCAAGACTTGGGTGGCTTCATTGTTCGCCATCAGCGCTATAGCGATCACCATCGATTTAAGAAAGCAGATCTTGACTCGATCCTTCAACAGGCGGAAAAATATGGTGTCGATCTCATACTCACCACAGAAAAGGATTATGTTAGAATGCTGCCAATTTTGTACAGTAACACAAAAATTTATTATTTAACCATAGAGATTCAATTAAAAGGAAGTATGAATACCCTTAATAAGGCATTGGCTCCGCTTTTTCATATTGCGATGTCTAAGCATGATGTATAAGGTATCTTAGAACCACGAGTATGAGGGGTCTCGGAACAGATTAAATAACCGGTCAATTTTTATGCAAGACCTCGGCGTTATTCAGGTTGATCCTCTAAGCAACTTCATTTCCATTTTCGGCTTTCCAGACCCCAATGAAACCTTTTAATTTTTGCTTTAGAAGTTCAACTAGTCTCATCTCTATCGTGCTAAAATGACGAACAGGTCACCTAGAAAAGAGAGATCGATTACACAGATCGCTCTATTAAACCAAATATTGCTTCAGGCGATCAGCAATTTTCTATTAAGAACCCCATAGCAATTCAAAATTATTATCTTAACGTTTATTTCTCTGAAGGCCCTATTGAAAATATAAGTTTTTAAAATTTAAAAAAAAGCTTGAAAAATTGAATTATTTTTGTTATTATATCAGTCAAGTGAATTGAATGATTTGAATAGGAGAGAAAGGTGACAGAGACAGTAGGAAGGATATATAATATTTTAGCCGTGGATGATGACAAAAGCATCAGTACGCTCGTTAAGAGTATACTATCGCTGGAAAAGCAGTACGAAGTTACCACGGTAACAAATGGTGAGGCATGTTTAAAATACATCAGGGATCAATTACCAGATTTGATTCTGATGGATATTCAAATGCCTGGGATCGATGGTATCGAGACACTGAAGCGGGTCAAAGAATTTGATCCTCGAATTCCAGTAGTCATGATGTCTGGCCACGGAACGATCGAGAGAGCAGTCCGTTCGATGAAATTAGGTGCCTATGATTTTATCACCAAACCGATCGAACGAGAGCGACTGTTGATTACGGTCAAAAACGCCCTAATGACCAGTTCGCTAAAGCGAGAAGTTGATGAATTGAAGAGCGAATTGAAACAAAAGTACACTTTCAAAAACATTATCGGTCAGAGCGGCGTAATGCAAGAGGTCTTTAAGGCCGTTGAGAAAATTGTCGATAGCAATGTAACCGTACTAATTCAGGGTGAAAGCGGTACAGGAAAAGAATTAATTGCCCGAGCCATTCATTACCATAGCAAAACCAGAGCGAATAAGCCTTTCGTTGCGGTAAACTGTACTGCACTGCCAGAATCATTACTTGAAAGTGAATTGTTTGGTCATGAAAAAGGTTCTTTTACAGGAGCAGTGGGACGACGAATCGGGAAATTCGAACAGGCCAACACCGGCACAATATTTTTGGATGAAGTTGGCTTAATGTCCCCAACAACGCAAGCAAAAGTCTTAAGGGTTTTGCAAGAACGCGAATTTGAAAGAGTTGGAGGCACAGAGCTCATTAAGGTTGATGTGAGGGTTATTTCGGCGACGAACAAAGATTTGGAAGAGGCGATGAAAAAAGGAGAATTTCGCGAAGATTTATATTACCGCATTTCAGTTTTTCCAATTAAGTTGCCTCCACTTCGAGAAAGAAAAGAAGATATTCCCCTATTGGCTGCTCATTTCCTTAAGAAGTACAATGAACAGGAGAACAAGCAAATCGAAGGCATCTCTCCAGACGCCCTGGAATTATTAATGGCGTATAATTGGCCTGGCAATGTTCGAGAGTTGGAGAATGCGATCGAACGCGCGGTGGTTTTAGCTTCGGATAAAGAAATCACACCTAAGGAACTGCCAGCAGCCGTTCGCTCTATTGGAGAGAAAAAATTATATGAATCTGATAATACGCTATCAAGCTGGATCGAAAAACTGGAGGAAGAAGCGCTGCGGCAAGCTTTATTGGAGAATGAAGGAAACATTTCAAAAACTGCTAAAAAATTGGGTATCGGTCGAGCGACCATATATCGGAAAGCAAAGAAATACGGCTTGCCAATGGTAAAATAGACAAATCTAACAAATATAATTTTATGAAATTTATAAAGGCTGAATAAAATTCTTATTCAGCCTTTTTAGTTTTAAATATGTTGCGGCTGTGTTACAGTGAAACATTTGTTTCAATGATATACATTTCGCACCATCCATCGTAACATATTCTTCGAATAACTTCAATGATATTAATGATAATGTATTTTATTATGATTATAAATTCTTAATATTATATGGTATAATATTTGCAATCAATGGACAATGACCATATTATTTAATATTAACATCAAAAGTCTATTGATTGCATGGAATCAGGAAAACTCGTCCAATTGGTGCGCAAAATCTGTGATTGCAATTATTCTGCCAGTGAACTGACAGAATTCATTGACATTTCTCAAAAAATAGCCGTAAGTTAGCTAAAGTATTTAGAAGTTATCGGAAAAAACATTCGTCCCAAGAAAGCAGAGGGATTGAATGAACTTCACGATGTTGCGATTGATTGTATTGCTGGCTTATTTATGAGAAATGAAAAGGGGGAATTTGTCCAACTCCAGCGCTATTTCATCCCTAAAATTCGCTCTAATTCTAATTTTACGGAATTAGAGGCATCCAGCATGCTCCGACGGCTTGTTGTGAAAAAAACCAAGCAGGAGCTGTCGCGGATTTTCCGAGAACGCGATCCTGAAGGTGCTAAGATTATTCGAAACATTAAAGTCGCTATCAGGACATGCTCTGATCTCAGATCATTTCGGGAAATGGGGCGAGAATTCATCTATCGCGTCTCCGACACGGCTTCCGAGGGACAGGATCCTATTGGTGGACGTAGATTTGATAGCACTTTTTCTGATTCTTCGATGGGGCACCGACTCTTAAAAAGCTCTATACCTGAAAAGCTGCTGCATCAGGAATTTTTAGAAAAATATGTTCCTGGAGATTCAGTAGCAAACATGATAAAAAAAATGCTGAATATTGTTGAAAGTTTCCCGGATTATCAGCCCTATTTGGCAATCGATGTTATTGCGGCTATTATTCGGGAAGTCACTTTCCAACATGTTCGTGAAAAGCTATCAAATGATATTGATGAGCATTCACCATTAAGTGATCTTCAGTCAAAGGAAATTGAGCAAGTTAATGCCTTCATTATAAATGCTATCCATCAAAAAATTAATCAACAGTATCTTCGAAAGAAAAAAATTTCCTCTGAAAAGGCTGAGATCTATTGCAGGGCAATTGTGGATTTTGTGAATGAACTAACACAAGGAAAGGAGACCGACTCAAACTTTCGCTATTTAAAAAGATATATTCCCAATTTAACGCAGCAGGAATATCGAGAAAAGGAACGATCGATTTTTGAATACCTTGTTAAGATTACTAAAAAATCGTTAAGAAAAAAATTAAAGGAGTTACTATAATTTTACGTAAAATAGAGGGATTGACAGTATATAGTGATGTAGTAAATAAACAAGGTATTCACAGGCGAGGAATATCATGCTGGTATGCGATTTGCAATGCAAGGCGATGTGCTTTCTTGTCATCTTGTTACTATGAGATAGCCCTGGCGATTTCGTATCAGCGGATAATGCTCGCTTTATATTTGTATTTGGTTTATCTATATCGATCATGAATAATATTATCAAAAACGCCTGTCCGGAAATTCAATTACTCGAGGCCTACGTTTCGAACCAATTCCTAACTGGAACTGATCGAGAAAAAATTGCTGACCATCTTGTCGTTTGTCCCAAATGCTGCGCGCTGGCTTCTGAATTAGCCCAATATTATGCCATTCTTCAACATGAAAAGAAAAAGCCTGTATCAAACTCTACATTCCACCTCGTCCATGGTCTCGAAAAGGATGAGGTCATTGTCGCTGGCATTTTACTCCAACCCAACGATATGAATGTGGATAAACAGGAGGCTTTGAAATATCAAGCAGAAATTGTGCTATTCACAAAAACCGATGGGGATGTTGATGTGGATGATTTAGACTGCATTCCTCTCGGTGAAAATGAAATATTGATTCGAGCGATTCAATCAACTAAGACAAATGAAACAACGCTTTTTTTGTATGCAGCTGATCAAAAGCTATTTAGCAATGTTCAATTGAAGCTCGAATCCAGCGATGTTATATTTGTGAGCGATGAAATCGGAAAGATCGAAATAGGAAAAATTGATATTGAAACATTCGAGGATCAACAGTTGCTGATCACCACCAAGCGAGGTTGATCAAAATTTCGTTGCATAAAAATTGTGGGATCATTTGCTCTCGGATATCAGCAGAACTTTTTTTCTCGCACAATAGATCGCATTATTTCGGACCATCGAGTCTGTCCTCAGCTTTTGATGCTCTTAAATTGCTTCTCATAATGTGCTGGTTAATAATCTTGATAAAAGATATTTTTCAGCTATCTTTTTTTAAAAAATACCTTCCTAATCATGCTCAATATTTGAATTATCTCCCCCAGAATTGAATGGCGGCATTCTTCACTTAATCTTTTTCTGAACAACTCTTGTTCACAGGCAAATAATCTTTGCTATGTTTTTTCAACCTTATCAAAAAAAAGACCACGGCATAAAAAGTATCAGTTTGGCTATTTGCACACTAATGCTTTTTGGCCGTGGTCAAAATTAATTGAGAATTATTTAGATTAGAAGTGAAACAGCGAAAAAATTAGTTTTCAGAGCTTCAAGCCTGCTTATTTGAGTCATCCGTTTTTGCCCGATTGAGCTTTGCTAATTTCTGTTGAGCTTTTTTAATTTGTTGCTCAGAGTAATTCAACAGACCTTGGTTCTTCAATATTTTCTTTGCAATCCTTTTTCGCATATTTCTTCACCTCCAACGTCCTAAAATTCATTGTCCTCGAATTTCACAGCCGGATATTCTCGGAGTTTCTGCTTAAAAATCTCTTTAATTTGTGAAAGTCGTTGTTCGGTTTTAGCTTCAAATCGAAGTACCAGCACGGGCTGAGTGTTTGATGCGCGGACTAACCCCCAGCCGTCGCCAAACAATACTCTTGCCCCATCGATATCGATCGTCTCATACTGGTTCTTAAAGCTTCTCGCAATATCAGCAACGACGTCGAATTTTGCATCATCAGAGCATTCAACTCTAATTTCTGGAGTGCTGATAAAGTAGGGTATTTCATCAATCAATTCGGATAGTTTCCGATCGGAATGGCTTAGGATGGTAAGCAACCGACCGGACGCGTAAATTGCATCATCGAAGCCGAAATAATCGTCTCCAAAGAACAGATGACCCGACATCTCTCCTGCGAATGGTGCGTTCTCCGCTTTCATTTTCGCTTTAAGCAGCGCGTGCCCAGTTTTCCACATCAGTGGTTGGCCGCCAAAGCGACTAATGTATTCTGGGAGCGCTTGCGAACATTTTACATCGAAGACGATCTTCGCTCCAGGGTTTCGCATTAGCACATCTCGACTGAACAATGCTATGAGCCGATCTGCAAAAATCATTCGACCTTTTTCATCGATGGCTCCAATGCGATCTGCATCGCCGTCGTAACCAATACCCAAATCTGCCTGCTCTGCGACGACTTTCTGTTGCAGTGTCTTGACATACTTGGGTACGGTTGGATCTGGCAAATGGTTGGGAAATCGGCCATCGGGTTCACAATATAGGCAAATCACTTCGCAACCGAGGTCTTGCCAAATCTTCGGCGCAATGGGGCCTGCAGTCCCATTACCAGCATCGATGACTATTTTCAATTTTCGACCTAATTTGATCTTGGATTTGATCGTTGCAATGTAATCAGGTAGAAAATCTTTTTGTTCAACATGGCCAGTGCCAGTCAAAAAATCGTTGTCCTCAATGATCTTTCTCAGTTTTTGAATATCCTGTCCATAGATCGAAGCAATTCCCTCACACATTTTCAGGCCATTAAATTCAATTGGATTATGGCTACCAGTAACCATGACCCCACCATCAGCTTTTGTATGGACGATCGAGAAATAAAGCACTGGCGTCGGCACCTCACCAATATCGATGACATCTCCACCAGCGGCATTGATCCCTCGAATCAGCGCATTCTTGATACGTTCTGAAGAAAGGCGAACATCTCTCCCTACCATGAATTTTTTTCGACCTTTGCGTCCCAGAAAGGTACCGAAGGCCCGTCCAATGAGTTCAATCGCTTCATCCGTCAATTCGGTTTCTGCAATTCCTCGAATATCATATTCTCGAAAAATATTTGGATTAACCACAGCTACCTCCTCAGTTCAAGATTTGATTCTATCTTTTTGCCAATACGACCCTTGGCAGACCATTGAGATCGCGAATTAGCTCGATTGACTGAAAAATTTTAGTTGTTGAAAATAGCTCAAAAACGGCGTCAAACTGAGTGGCGCCAATTTCCACAGCAACGAACCCTGAAGCCAACAGCAGCGACGGTGCAAGCTTGGCGATCTTTCGGTAGAAATCCAGTCCATCTTCTCCGCCAGCCAGTGCGATACGAGGCTCGAAGTTTTTTACCTCATTTGGCAGTTGGTCAAATTCCTGTCGCGAGATGTAGGGCGGGTTTGAAACCACCACATCAAATCCGCCTGCTATCTTCTGGTCTTGAGAAAGGATGTCATACTGAATAAATTTAATTCTGTCCCCCACTTCGTGAGCCGCTGCATTTTGCTCGGCGATTTTAATCGCCTCGGGGTGTGTGTCAATCGCCATTACTTGACTATTAGGCAAATGTTTGGCAAGAGCAATAGCGATATTGCCGCATCCTGTGCCAATATCGCAAATCGAAATCAGATCTTTCGTGATGTATCGAATCCGACATTGCTCGATCACAGTATCGACCAATAATTCGGTTTCAGGACGCGGGATCAGAGTAGAACGATTTAATTTAAATTTCAATGAAAAGAATTCAGTTTCACCTAAGATGTATTGGATAGGCTCATGAGCAGCACGACGGCGCAACAATTGTCGGTACGCTTCGAGCTCTTCTGGCGCCAATGGCCGCTCGAAGTTTAGATATAGCTGGACTCGATTGAGCTTTAAAACGTTGCCTAACAATAATTCCGCATTCAACCTAGCATTCTCGATTCCCTTTTTAGCAAGATAATCACTGCTAAGTTTTAAAATGTCGAGTATTCGGTACTGCACTTTAGTACCCATGTTTTAGTCGAGATCCGGCTGATTGAGCTTTTCCGCACGATCAGCGATTTGAAGCTGCTCAATGATTTCATCCAATTCGCCTTCGAGAATTTTATCTAGCTTGTACAGAGTTAAATTGATGCGATGATCGGTAACGCGATTCTGGGGGAAATTGAACGTTCGAATTTTTGCGCTGCGATCTCCAGTGCTTACCATGGATCGACGCGAAGCAGCAAGCTTAGCCTCTTCCTCTTGTTTCTTTTGTTCATACAATCGAGCGCGCAGCACCTTCAACGCCTTCGCCTTGTTTTTGTGTTGCGATTTTTCATCCTGGCAGGTGACCACCATTCCAGTTGGGATATGGGTAATCCGAACTGCTGAATCGGTTGTATTGACGCTCTGTCCGCCAGGACCAGACGATCGAAACACGTCGATCCGCAAATCATTGGGATCAATAGTTATGTCGACTTCCTCAGCCTCGGGAAGCACTGCTACGGAAGCGGCTGAAGTGTGAATTCGGCCGCTTGCTTCCGTAATCGGTACGCGCTGGACGCGGTGCACGCCACCTTCGAATTTCAATTTGCCATAAGCTTGTGGACCACTCACAGCGAACGAGATCTCTTTGAAACCACCGATTTCCTGAGGATGAGAAGAGAGAATTTCGGTTTGCCAACCCTGTCGTTCTGCAAATTTGATGTACATCCGGTACAGATCCCCAGCGAACAAACAGGCTTCATCACCCCCTGTGCCAGCACGAATTTCAACAATGGCATTTTTCTCATCTTCTGGATCTTTGGGTATTAATAAAACCTTCAATTCTTGCTCAACACTTTCCTTTTTTTCGCGCAATTCTTTCAACTCTAACTCAGCTAATTCTACCAGCTCTCGATCCGACTCGTTGTCGATGATTGCTTCAGCTTCACTTATCTGGCTGAGGATCTTCTCATATTCATCATACTTTTGAACGATGTCTTCCAGTTCTTTTTGCTCTTTCGATAATTTTCGAAACTTATTTTGATCTTTAAAGATCCCTGGATCGCTCAGCATTTCGCTGAGTTCTTTATAGCGTTCTTTGATTCGCCTTAATTTTTCAAACATTGTTATCCTCCCTGCTATGCAAAGGGATCTTCAAGAAGCACGACGTTCGGATTATCCGCTACTTGAAGCCCTAAAGAGCTTTTCAAGGCAACCAGCGCAACTTCCAGCATCGATTCATCTGGCTCACGCGCAGTTATTTTTTGCAACCAAAGCCCTGGTTGAATAAAATATCTTACCAGCCAATGGTATTTTGCTCCATCCGATAATTTGATTATCTCATAGGAAACGCCACCAATTATCGGGACCAATGCCAACCGGAGCAACCGATCGGCGATCGTCTCAGGGCGCCCCAACAACATGAACAATAAAATGCTGACCAATAGCACAGTCAAAATAAAACTGGTACCACATCTCGGATGCTGAGGGGTATAGCTGCGCGAATTCTCGATCGTCAATTCTCTTCCGTCCTCGAAAGCGAAAATGGTTTTATGTTCCGCTCCATGATATTGAAATATCCGGCGGACTTCCTTCCATTGCGAAATCAGCAGAAGATACAGTAGAAAAATCGCTGCTCGAATAATTCCATCGACCAAATTGAACCAAAAACCAATCCTCGCCCCAAGCAATTCGGTTAAGATTAGGGGCAAATAAAAAAACAATAGCAGCCCTACGATAACCGCTCCAGCAATGCTAACAACCATCCAAATACTGTTGATCCCAGCTTGGTTATTCTTTGGTCTTGATGGGTGAGATTGCTCTGGAGCCGCTACATCCCCTGAAAAAGTCAGTGCCTTAATTCCTATCACCATCGATTCGATGAGAATGACAGCCCCGCGAATGATGGGAAGCCCCCAAAATTTGCTCCGCTTGGTCAGGGATTCATACGAACTGTTTTTCAGTAGAATTTTCCCATCCGATCGTCGCACCGCCATTGCGATGCGGTGCGGAGAACGCATCATTACACCTTCGATGATCGTCTGACCACCAACCATGATTCTCTCGGATTTGTTCAAGCTATATTTCCTTTTCTCTTAGTATTCTCTCAATTAGCGACCGAATATATCTATGCCCTAAAATTTGTGGATCGGATTTTTTTATGGCCGACCGACTTAACGGCCTTTTAAATTTAGATGACCTTTTGCTCTCGGGCATGTTTATGTCAAGAAAATTGATTTATTTTCAACTCTATCGTCAAACGCTGGGCAGTATGTTAGCCATTGAGGGCCTTTTGCGAGACCTGAAATTTCCTTGCACCTGAAACTCAAACTAATTTTGGCTGCCCCAAAGCAAGTGAAACAGCATTGAAGGAACTTTTGAACAATAGAATTTTATCCTATTCCTCCTATGCTGCGGACAAACTGCTTTGATTTTTCGTGTGAATGTCATCTTAAAAATCGGATAATAATAAAAAACGGAATACGAGATCTCTTACAGATCAATGTTCATATTCCGTTCCTGATTTTTAAAAAGCTGGCCGCTAAGAATTCTTATCGCTTTTCGAATTATCTTTCAATCCATATTTCTTGATAAATTTTTCTACACGACCGGTAGAATCGACTAGTTTCTGTTTACCAGTAAAAAATGGATGACAATTGGAACATATTTCCAAGTTCATATTCCCGATTGTGGACCGAACCTGAAATGTATTCCCACATGCACAGGTCACAGTTCCAACTTCGTATTTTGGATGGATCTTCTCTTTCAAATTAATCTACCTCCATTCCTCAACTTATTTGCTAATAGGTCCTCATCAAAAGATTTAGTTTTGAACACAAATATCGAATCTATCTCTCTCACAAAATTGCTGCAATTTCAGACCAATAAATTAGCCGGCGTGAAGATCACTTGTATCAATCCCCCACCCGCTTCAATAAAGCCATCATCTTTCTTCCAAAACAGCAATGGTTAGATTCAGAATCAACACAGTTGACCGGAGTTCAATAATGGCTTTCTACTTTAGCTTTATGAGCGGCCAAATATAAGAAACTTTTCATTGCAATGCAAGCAAAAAATCAAGAGTGCATGGATTCCAAGAATTTCTTGTTCGATTTGGTGCTGCGCATTTTCTCCAACAAGAACTCGATCGCTTCGATCGGCGTGAAGTCGCTCAACAATTTCCGCAAAATCCAGACCCGGTTCAATTCCATCTTGGATAACAGTAGTTCCTCTTTGCGCGTTCCAGATTTGTTAATATCGATAGCTGGAAAAATCCGTCGATCGGAGAGGTTTCGATCCAGTACGAGTTCCATATTACCGGTTCCTTTAAACTCTTCGAAAATGACCTCGTCCATGCGGCTGCCGGTATCGATCAAAGCGGTCGCAATGATAGTCAGGCTCCCACCTTCCTCGACATTTCGAGCAGCGCCAAAGAATCGCTTGGGTTTATGAAGCGCGTTGGCGTCCACACCACCAGATAGGATTTTACCACTATGTGGCACCACCGTATTGTAAGCCCGTGCCAGTCTCGTGATGCTATCCAGCAATATCACCACATCATGTTTGTACTCAACCAATCGTTTGGCCTTTTCCAGCACCATTTCCGCCACTTGCGTGTGCCGTTCCGCTGGCTCATCGAAAGTCGAGCTAATGACCTCTGCCTTCACCGACCGCTCCATGTCCGTCACTTCTTCGGGCCGCTCATCGATCAGCAACACGATCAATTTGATTTCTGGATGATTCGTTGTGATCGCATTGGCGATCGATTGGAGCAGCATGGTTTTACCGGTTTTCGGTTGCGCCACAATTAGACCGCGCTGTCCCTTACCAATCGGCGTCAGCAAATCCATAATTCGTGTGGAATAATTGTTCGGATCGAACTCCAACTGAATCCGCTCCATGGGATAGAGAGGCGTAAGGTTATCGAACAGGATCTTGCTCTTTGCTTCTTCAGGATTCTCATAATTGACAGCTTCGACCTTCAGCAAAGCGAAGAACCGTTCGTTTTCCTTTGGCGGTCGGATTTGTCCAGAGACATTATCGCCGGTCCGCAGCCCAAATCGCTTGATCTGGGACGGCGAAACGTAAATATCATCTGGACCGGGGAGATAATTATAGTCGGGAGAGCGCAAGAAACCATAGCCATCTGGCAAAATTTCCAAGACGCCTTCTGCAAAGATCAATCCCTCTTGCTTGGTTTGTTCTTCAAGAATCTTGAAAATCAACTCTTGCTTCTTTAAACCCGAAGCACCAGAGATATTCAATTCCTGAGCGACTTTTGTCAGCTCAGAAATTTTTAATGCTTTTAATTCAGCAATATCCATGACATCATCCTTTTTTTAAGGTTAAGCTGATAATGACTTAGTTTTCGTTTATTGATCAATATGGTTTTTTATATCAAACGTTTTAATAGATAAAATCGGCTGAGCATCAAGTTTTTCATCTGGACTTGAGCATGTGGTTTTGGTCGACGCGGTGACTACTGAAGTTGCAGGTGGCTTCATGAATACGGTTCACTGCGTATTTGTCAATTGGCATTCTGGAAATAATAGCAGTCTTTTTAGAGTCGCTGTTCCGTCTCGGGATCAAAAAAATGAGCGCTATCCATATTAAAAATGATTTCGATTTCTTTGCCTACTGAAGGGGTTTCGGTGGCATTGACACGAGCAACGAATTGATGTTTGCCCGAATGAAGGTACAAAAAGATCTCATTTCCCATCGGCTCCACGACTTCTAACAAGCTTATTGCTCTGCCTGTGTTTGCCGAATCGAGAGCCAAACCACGCAACGAAATATTTTCAGGCCGAATCCCAAATATAATCGGCCGATTAACAAAGGGCTTCAGCTTCTGCTGGAATTTTTCTGGGATCGGGAGCTGGATCCGCCCCTCGTCAAATATCAAACCGCCCTGTTCGCGAATTACACCTGTCATGAAATTCATCGATGGGCTTCCAATAAAACCAGCAACAAACTTATTGATCGGCCGATGGTACAAATTGAGCGGGGTATCAATTTGATGGACCATACCATCTTTCATTACCACGATGCGGTCCCCCATGGTCATCGCTTCCATCTGATCATGGGTTACATAGATCATCGTTGTTTCCAGTCGGTTGTGAAGCTTGGAGATCTCAGTGCGCATTTGAACGCGCAATTTGGCATCGAGATTAGAGAGAGGTTCATCAAAGAGGAACACCTTTGGTTTGCGAACAATGGCTCGCCCCACTGCAACCCGCTGTCGTTGTCCACCAGAAAGCGCCTTTGGTTTTCGATGCAGCAATTCCTTTATTTCTAAAATTTCGGCCGCTTCATTCACCCGCTGCTCGATCTCTTTTTTGGGGTATTTTCTCAACTTCAAGCCGAATGCCATATTTTCATAAACCGTCATGTGGGGATAGAGCGCATAATTTTGAAACACCATGGCGATGTCTCGATCCTTAGGAGGCACATTATTGACCAGGCGATCCCCAATATAGATATTTCCTGACGTAATATCTTCCAATCCAGCAATCATGCGCAAGGTCGTCGATTTTCCACATCCCGAAGGGCCCACCAACACCATGAATTCCTTATCCTCGATTTCGATATTGACATCCTTTGCAGCAATGACGTTTTTATCAAAGATTTTCGTTACATGTTCAAGCCTGACACTCGCCATAATTACTCCATCGAATTCTGGTTTTCTATGAAATTTTCAGACATAATTAACCAGTTGCACTCGCAAAGCCAATTCGGCAATAGAGGTCACAAGGTCAACATGAAGCAAACCCATGCCATGGTAATTGCTCAAAACATCGCGCATTTCAGAATCGTTTTTCCCGAGCTTGGTCAATTCTACCGTTTCTTTCAAGGATAAAGCCACCGAAGGAAAATTGAAGTCTCATGACAAGCAATTTAATTTTATCTTCCAGGTGAGTTTTCGCAGCCAATTTATAAAATTTTCCACTAAAAGTCAAGCACTTTTATTGGAGCATCCCAAAAAAATTAATCGGCCGCTTGATCGAGATAATTGATGATCTCCCCCACCAAATAATGAGAACCAATGCAAAGGATTAAGTCGTTAGGCCGCGCCGCTTGCAATGCATGACCAATTGCCTCCCTGCTGCTTCGAAATTGACGGACCTCATTAGAATACTGAGATGCAATCGTCGTAATAGTTCTGGGAGCCAGCGCTCGACTGGTGGCGGCTTTGGTTGCGATGAATAGATCCGCCAGTGGCGCCAGAGTAGCAATCATGGTGAGATAATCTTTGTCCTTACAAACGCCAAACAGCACAATCAATCGATCATATCTAAAGATCTTCTGGATAGATTTTGCAACCTGAGCCACGCCATCGGGATTATGACCGACGTCTACCACGATTTTAGGCCGCTGGGCAACCAATTGCAATCGGCCTGGCCATCTCACATCAATCAAGCCGTGATAGATGTCTTCGATTTTGATCGGAAAAAATTTGCTGTTTAAGATCATAGCCGCAGCAACTGCTAATCCAGCATTTTGTATTTGATGCTCACCAATTAACGATAATTTTAGCTGGGGAAAAAACGAGCCGTTGACTGCCAGATCTAACGTAGTCAACCGTTCGGTTAATTCAACATTTCTAACTTCGAGTAAGCGCTCAAGCGGAATATGTTCAGCACCATTTTTCCTGCAGACATCCTGAAAAATTTGATTGACGTCCTCGTAGTGACTATGGGTAAGGCATAAGCCACCCGGTTTGATGATCCCTGCCTTCTCAAGAGCAATGCTTTTGCGATCGTTGCCCAACTGTTTGGTGTGATCGAGATCGATACGGGTGATAATGCTCAGCAACGGATGAATCACATTGGTAGCGTCCAAACGGCCACCCAAACCGACCTCGATAACGGCCACATCCACAGCACATTCCGCAAAATAAAGAAAAGCGATCGCGGTCATCGCCTCGAAAAAAGTGCATTTATATTTTTGGATCATCGGTCGCAATCGCTCAATGTAGCTAATCAGATCGTCTCGGCTGATTGCCCGACCATTGCAGCGTATTCGCTCGCCAATATAAATCAGGTGTGGCGAAGTGTAGAGACCAGTCCGATAACCTGCAGATCTCAGAATGGATTCAAGCATGGCAGAGGTAGACCCTTTGCCGTTCGTCCCAGCCACATGAATCGTGAAATATCGTTTATGAGGGTTGTTTAATTCGCTAAGCATCGACTGAATTTTGTTCAATCCCAATTTCCAGCCGACGCGAGTCAAATTCGCAAGATACTCAAGCGCTTGGTCGTTATTTGGATTCACTGGATCCTCTTTTTGAATATATGCTGGCACAGCCGAATATGTGACGAATCGCCATTGTTGCAAGTTTTTGCTCTGGCTCTCCAAATGCGCTGTGCATTAAACTTCATGAATCCATCTGTGTTCCCTTCGCTTCCACTTTGATCTTGGTTCTATTCGCAAAATGTCAACCGAATCAATTTATTCGAAAAACAAATTTAGGGTGAAAGAACTTTATTATCATCCAGCAAGATGATCTAAGTGATGATTACCTGACAAAGAGATATTTTAATTTCTCTGAATAAAGCATGCGCGGGTCAGCTATGCAATAAATTACCGTTCGACCGGTAAATTATTGCATATTTCCCCAGAATCAGATCGAACTAAAGCGTTGGCGCCTTCGATAATGCCATCCAGCTTCAGAAGAGAAAAGCTTGCTAACAAGATAACAGCAAATAAATCAAGGGCAATTGCGATAGCAAAACAACGGTCAAAGTTCCTGGCAAAATGATCGAAATCTGGCTCATGGCATGTATTTTGCAAATTTAAAATTCAATTGAATTCCCTAAATCTCCATGAGTCGCCTCCAACTGAGCGAAGTATTTATGAGACGAACCTATCATATCATCTGGCTGGTGCTGTTTTTGTTTTGCCAGAACAGCTTTGCGAGCATTACAGGATCTATTTCTGGACAATTGATCGATAAGACTACCCGTCAGGGATTGCCTGGCGCCGAGGTGACTATCCTCGATACCAAGCTATGGACCATCGCTGACAAATATGGTTATTATTCGATAACCAATATTCCGCCTGGAGTCTACGACATTCGTGCCAAAATGCTCGGTTACGCCAGTTTGGTGATGCGCAACGTGGTCGTGCGTGCTGACTTGTTTCAGGAGATCAATTTTGAGATGGTATCCGAGGCCATCGAGGGGCCTGAAATTGAAGTGGTCGCTGAGCAGCCTCTGATCAGCAAAAATTCGCCTTCCATTAGCTATACATTGGGATTCGCTGAATTGAATCATAGCCTTCCAATTGATCATTTCTTTCAAGCGCTAAAAACCCAAATCAGTGCGATCGATGGGCACATTCGCGGGGGACGAAAGTATCACACCGCTTATCTCTTGGATGGCCAGTCTGTCCAGGACCCATTATTTCGTGAGATCGGCACCTTGGTTCCGCTCAGCGCAGTCTCGGATATGAATATCTTTTCTGGCGGATTCAACGCTGCTTATGGGGATGCCTTATCTGGAATCATTAGCCTTTCCACACGAGAGGGCAAAGATAAAACCGAGGGGTTCTTTAAAATTTATACTGATAATTTTGGGGCCAAAATCAAAAACGATAATCTACGGCGCATGGAAATGAGCCTCGGTGGGCCGCTGTTATTAAGTTTCGGTGGACCAATGTACGATTTAAATTATTACATCTCTGGCTGTACCAATTTTGATCAGCTCCACCCTGCTCATGATTTTCGCTCCAATACGTTGTCTCTGCCACCAGATCGCAACTATCACTATACTTCAAAATTATCCTTTCGCCTCTGGCAGCAAATCAAAATCAATATTCAACACATTTCGTCAAACTGGCGAACAACTCAAAACCATTCATTCTCATTTGGAACTGAATCGATCAACCAAGTTATCGATAGTGATAAAACAGGGCGAAGGCTCCACCTTTCGCTGATCCACACCCTCAATCCCAGATCCTTTTACACCATCAATATTGGTCGAGATATATATCACAAGCAATTCGAATCTCATAGCATTAGTGTCTCTAATTTAGCAGAGGAAGAATCTCAAGCAAATCTGACTAAATGGAACTGGAATGACCTGATCAGCGAGCGGGCATATTTTTTCAAGAGTGCCTATTTTCGTCAGTTTGGCCCCTCTGATCTCATCCAGCTCGGGCTTGATTTGAATCACTATCGCATTTATATGACCGATTTGATGCTCGATCAATATGTTTCACCTCAGGGGCGACAGGGCGATCGATCGCCCGAAAATCAGTTGCTCGTGCAACCTGTTACCGCGGCCTTATACGCCCAAAACCGATTTGAAGTGCGCAACATCATCATCAATTTAGGTCTGCGCATGGATTATTTTGATCCCCGTGTGGTTTTTCCAGAACAAGCCGTGATCACCAACAGCGATACCCTTGTGTTGGCTTCCCAGCAAGCACAATCCCAATTCCAATTGAGCCCCCGTTTCGAGCTTTCTATGCCATTTCTCTTTAAAGATGATCGGCTTTACTTCAATTATGGCTGGTTCTTTCAAACCCCGCCGCTCTATTATTACTATTTTAACGCCAAGCAGAAACTCGATCGGACTCATCCATTGCTCGGCAATCCGCAATTGGGGGCTGAGAAGACAGAAGCGGTTGAATTGAGCTATCAAAAAGCCATTGCTACCAGATCCGTGGTGGGGGCTGCAGCATTCGTCAAGAAGGTAAAAAACTTGGTTAATTCTGCCGGCTATTATGCTGGGCAACTTCAACCTGCCAGCTATATGCGTTTTGAAAATTTGGATCGTGCCGCGGTAAAAGGGTTAGAATTTTTTATCGAAAAGCCTCCAGGCAACAGCAATTTCTATGGAAGATTCGGCTATACTTATTCCCGAGCGACGGGCACGGGTTCTTACCCGCTGCAGAATTTCTATCGCTTGAACCAGGGAAATTTCATGACAACCGCAGGCAGCTCTTTGCCGTTAGCCTGGGATCAACGGCATCAGCTAAGCTTCAATCTCTCCTATTTAATGGCTCAGAAGCTCGCAATAAACCTGCTGGCACGCTTCAACAGTCCACTTCCCACGCTAAGCGATGGCTTCGAGATGGTAGGCCGAGGTCGATGGCGCAATTATATCGATTGGCGAATCAGCCGATCTTTTAAATTGTTCAAGGGCAATTTTACCCCTTATGCGGAAATTTTAAACCTGTTGGATCATCGGCAACCAACCCAATGGAACAACCCATATTTTCTGAGCGACGACAACTTTTGGATGTTAGGCCTTGATAGTTATCTTTACGAGTATGGCCGGCGCATTCGAATTGGATGCTTGATCTATTTCAAATAAATCACCTGTGGCAAATTTTACAATCTCCTTTCACCGATCTTCATTGGATCAAACCCCACAGGCCTTTCGGTTCATGAGGCACATTCCCAATCTATTCGCTTTTGTTCGACTCCATATTACTCCTGAAATTCTAAAGTGAATATTTTTGTTTTAAGATGCCATTATAAGGCATAAAGACCCACTGAAAGATTTTTCATCTTCCAAGATTTCGCAGTGAACCGTTTAGAAAGCTTCCTTGTGCTTTTAAGCTGCCATGGGTGAGTGTAGAAATTTATGTACTGCACCTCAAAACGAAAAGCTTCAGAACTTAATGGACACAAAAAGAGAACTCACACAGAAAAAGCCTTCGAAAATTTCATTTCCGTGTCAGTTCCAGTTCCGTGGCCTAAAAATTTTATCCCTTGAGATTCTGAAATGAAAATTTAATCTTTAAGCCCGCTCACGAACCCAAAGGAAAATACTTTCAAAACATTTTTTATTTCTCTTCCTTCGCGTCATTCCATGAGTTTCGTGGGGAAAGGTTTTTATATTCCACTGCCATGGTTCATTTCGAATATTGGGTTGAGTTAAACTATTTTCTCCGCCTGCTCAATTTTCTATGCTCAAATTGTCACATCGGTCGTCTCTAAGCCATTAGCAATTTTCTTGCTAAAAAGACATGCAAAAGCAGCTTTGCGTTTAATGAAAAAAAAAAGCACCGATCGAGCCGATGATCGATCGGTGCTACTTCTTCTAACTTTTGAGATTATTCAAAAATAACCTATGCAGCGGCGTGCTGTGGAACGGCAAACTTTGATCAAAAGGACACCACCATTGAGACCAACTGTCCAGTGCCGAGTATTTTGAAATCGGTGTAGGCATAATCCACAGCGATCCGGGCGAAACCGAAATCATATTTCAAGCCGCCACCAAAAGCAAAGCTGGCGGTATGATAGCTATCGTACTTGTCTTTTTCGACCGATAGCCCTCGATAGCCAGCCCGCAACGAGAGGATGTTATTCCACACATATTCGATGCCGAAATTCGAGCGCATCAGGGCATCATTGGGATCATAGGCATCCGCGCTGATGGTGATGGTATTGCTGTTACTGGTCGCCAACTGCCCTTCATTTCCGATGAGTTGAGTAGACAACCCGATACGAAATGTGAGCGGCATCGGATATTTTTCGGTTTTTAAATTTGCATCCGAACTCACCGCGCCTGGATTGTTGGGCCAGCGATTGTGAGTGACCAATAATTTGGGGCCAGTGAGGCTCATTTCGCCGCCGAAATTGCTCAGGCACATGCCCAATTTCAGCCCGAGCACCCCAGTATTCAATAACGAACCCAAATCCAGCGCCAGGTTCTGGGCATATAATTGGTAAGCACCCTCTCGGATATACTTGATCGTCGCGCCCAGACTAAGCCGATCCGTAACGAACCGACTATAGCTGATACCGATCGCATAAGCTTCCCAGGAAAAGTTGGTCCCGGTGCCTTCGGGTTGAGAGAGAGTTGTAATTTCGATATCATCCGAATCGAAAAATACGGCGCTGATGCCAATGGCGCTGCTACCACCGAGCGGCTGGACAAATCCGACAAAGCTATATGCCATATCGGCATAGAGATTATTTCGCGAAACACCCAGGGAGGAACGATCGATGGAAGCGATGCTGGCTGGATTCCAATACAGCCCAAAAACATGACCGGGAATGGTTACAGCGGCTTCTCCCAGCGCGGCGGCTTGAGCGCCCACACCAAGCTTAAGAAATTGCGCTGCAGCCGTGCCCACCCGGCTGATATCCTGCGCGTCGCTTAGCCCAGCGCTGACCAATAATATCATCACAACAAGGCTTAATATTCTTTTCATTTGCGAGTTCTCCTTATTTGAAAATTGATTTCTCTTGTGCTGGTGTAGCCACAATCTGGCTATTATCGCAGTACCACGAACTTGCCCATTTTCTTCAGGCCGTTAGGCGTCTCCACCACATAAAGATAGCAGCCATAAGCGATCTCCTGTTGATTGAATGACAGGAGGTTCCACCATTCCCATCCATCAGTCGGATGGTCATGATGCAGCGTAATGACCCGCTCACCGCTCAACGTGTAGATGTGAATGTCACAAACCGTCGGCAAATTAATAAAAGCAAGTTTGCGGTGATTGCGATCGAACTCCCACTCCGCAGCGAGGAAATATGGGTTCGGCACCACTTTAACGTTTTCCAGATCGTTCTTCACTGCCTCTCGCGCAGTATATTTAGCGGTTCTAATGCGGAATCGATCTCGGCCCTCCTTGAAAGGCTTGCCAGTGATCAATCGCAGCACATCGCCGGGGACCGGTAGTCGGCTGGTATCGACCTTGGTGAAGATCGTGTCTCCGCCAACGATGGTCGTATCGATCCGTGGCGGCGGAGCACTCAATTTGAAGGTAAAGGTAAATACGCTTTTCCCACCAACCACTTCCTGAACTTTTATCTCGTCACCACTGGTCCAGGTGTTGCGCATCTCCTGCGTGGTGTCTGCTGGATTGGGCGGCGGATAATGAGCAAATTTGGCCTTCTTATTCAATGTCAGGTTCCAAATTTCAAATGGCACGATATAGGTCGAGGGGAAGAAAGCAGTATCCGGCTCCTCAGTAAATCGGATCTCCCAGTCAAACGGTTCTTTGGTCGAAATTCCTCCAGAGAAAATCCAATTTCCAACTGAGGGAGTCCCTGGGGTTTTATGGAACCACTCAATCGAATCGGGATCAAATACCACAGTACTGAATCTTTGTTTGATCGCCAGGGTCATGCCATCGAAAATCGGCGAGACTTCTCCATTGATGTTGGGAGATTTTTCGATAATATATTTATTGGTTTGCTCATCCAACAAATTGAACAATGTCTTCCCAGGCGACGTAGTCTGATCAAAGGTGATCAAATAATCGTGACCTGTGATGGCAAACTGATCGATGATTTTAACGGTAAAAGTATGTTTGGCGTAGCTCCCCTCCAACGGCTCAATCTGAATATCTGACGAGACAAAATTGCTGGGCGTTTTTCCCGGGACAACCATCACCAGGTTGGGTGAAGCAGATGGATTGATCCCTTTTGAGCACTCCAGTGAGTTTAATGGAGCCCATCCATCGGGGTTCAGTTCCGGGTCCTCGCGTACACCGCGATCATAAGCAGTGACCGAATACCAATAGGTTTTGCCGTTAATGAGATTTTTGTCGACATACATGTGGACAATGCCTGTATTGTTGCCCAAGTTCAGATGTGGATGTTGGGGATCGAGCCCAGAGATATTATTGATCAGATCGAATTGGGCGATCGGGACAAAGCCCACCTCCTGGCCAAAGCCGTCATAAATCTTGTCACCCCATTCGTTGTTAACCGGATCAGACGTAGTGCGGTAGATTTTGTACCCTTCGAAATCATGATATTTGGTCATGAGATCGACGGCGTGTTCGGCCTTATCGTCCCAATAGAGCGTCACCTGACCATCGCCGGGCACGGCCCAGACGGTCGGCGTTGGCGGCGGATCGGCTCCCTGATAATTCAACTCGTACATAAACTGGGCGTTTCTGGCATTGAATTTCACATCCGAAGTGTCATCGCCCAGCACCAGGGCGAACGAGAACACCGTCGTGTCCCCAGCAGCCAGATCGAAAGGACCAGAGCTCATGATAAAAACGCAATCGGTGCCAGTGGGAAACATCTCTCGGATGCCGGCTGGCGAATCAAAACGCGGATTCAATGTGCCATCTGGCGCTGGCCAGAAGTAAGCATTGTCCTCCTCTGGCAGAATATCTGTATTATCACCCGCTAAAATTTTATAGGTAATCAATTCCAGCCGAGTATTATCCACCTCCCCAGGGCGCTGTTCCCATTCGAACCAATGCCAGCCAGTAATGCCCAATTGCTCCCCTTTGAAGATGTCGATCACGCCATCTCCGTCCAGATCAATATCTTTGGGCGCTGGAGGGGTCTCTAAAATTTTCAATGCAGGAATCACTTTGTATTCCGGCCCAGGAAATGGCTCGCCACCTCCGTAACGCCAATCATAAATATAGGCCATGTTGTAATGATAGGTGGTATCTTTCTCGGCATCGTATTCACTGGTGATAAATGTCATCCAGTCCATACGATCATTTAATGTGCTGGTGAGATTGTATTCTGGCACATCGGTGTCATTATAGAATCCGACATAAACGTCATGATAATTGTAAGGGCTGTTATTGATGATCTTCATTGGGAAAAAGATGATATCTTCAGCATAAGAGCGACCGTAGGAAAGCGCAGAAATATCCAACTGGATCCCTAATTTGTATCCTTGTGTGGTATCGCCATCGCTCTCAGCGTAGACCTGCCCCAAATTCGTTAAGTCATAGTCGGTAATGCTGAAAAATATTTCTTTGTCAGAAAAGAATTTTCCAACCAGGACGGTATCACGTGAGGTCGGACAGTATTTCCAGGGGCGTATGGGATTATTAAAATCAAATTGGCTGGCCGCTACGGAATCCCAAGCCACCTTCCCTGTATTGGGATCGACCGCCCACATCCCTGGCCAGAATCGGTATCCCTCGTCATTCTTGGGCCAGCTCAGTGGGAAGGTACTGGTGGCCATCAGCGGATAATTATCCAGTGAGGTCCCAGATAACACCTCGCCGAACGTCATATCCCCAGAGTGGATCTTGCCATACGAACCAGCTTTCGGCCCCCAATCGCTCGAAGCGAAACTCTCAGAGACCGACGGCCCTTTCAATTTTGGTTGACCCGATTTCAAATCCGTCGTGTAGGGCGTCCAGGCAGGGTCTTCAGGCACGCCGATCATCATGGTCAAATCCGGGATATATGACCATCCCTTGTAGAATACGGCTGGAACCTTGGTTCGATAGTTCCAGGTGGACAGCATGCCATTGTTGAACACCGCATGCTGCACCTTTCCAGCATCCAGCAGCCCGACTGCCAAATCGATGGTGCGGGCTGGCTTGTGAAGCGCTTTATCTTTCTTGACGTCTGCGGCATAGACCGTAGCGATGCAGAGGATCAAAATGAGCATGCCGGTCATGCCGTAGCCTAACGATCTTTTCATCTATCTTCTCCTCCAAAGTTTATAATTGCAGGTAGCACTGCTGATAATTAAGTTCGATCTCCGATCCATCTGATCAAAATCGAAGCATTATCAGTAATGTTTATTGTTTTTCGGCATTCCTGATAGCAAAACTGCTTTACATTTCGAACACCAATCCAATATCGATGGTCCGGCCTTGCATCCAGAACCATGGATGATCCCAATTCGTGCTGTAATTGGTCTTGCTATAACCGGGGTTTGGATCGGTAGGACTGCCGGTTTCTGAAAAGACTTGCAGCACGTTTTTACGATTGAACAGGTTGTGGACCTCAACCCGGACGCCAGCCCGAATCTGATTGAACATGGTGAAATCCTTGCGGAAAATTGCATCCACCGTGTACACCATGGGTCGTCGCGCTGTATTGGGCTCTAACGCCTGGCCTCCGAGAGTGGGCGTGTACGGATAGCCACTACGCAACCTCAGAATATATTGCATCACAAAATTCTGTAGCGGCTTAAATCCCCACAGGCTTGGTCCACCTCCTTTGAGAAACTGAATGCCGAAAAAGCCAGTCAATTGATGCGGGGCATCTGCGGGAGAAAGATATTCTTTTTTGGCCACAGTTTCGGCGGTCACACCATCCCAATAGCCGGACCAAGAGTAGAACTGGTTCATTTTGGCCACGGAATAAGTATATTCAAGTTTGCCGAAATAGTTGTCGCTCAGACTTTTTTCAATGGTCAAATCGATACCGCGTGAGCTGCCGAAGTCGTTATTCGTGATAATGCCATAAGTATAACCGCCAAGGCTATCGGGATCGAACCCAGACAGTCGGAAGCTGCCAGCGTTTCCATTGTTCTCTTTCGCCCAGGCAGCGACGCGCACGGCCCAGAAATCGCTGACCTGATAATCCACACCAGCCTCGTAGGAAATGGTTCGCTGCGCATCCATATTCGCCCAGCCGAAGAACGGTTGCGGCGCGTTCAAATCAAGATGCTGGTTGGTGTACAGGTCACGATAATCTGGCACCTGGAAGAAATGCCCATAATTGAAATGGAAGGTGGCACGATCGGTGATGGGATGACCAACGCCGATGCGCGGACTCAATTGGAACTTCTTTTTACCAGTAACCACTCCAGATTTAGGATCTGACCAATCCTTCCAGGCACGACCTTTGGAATTGGCATAGTCCAACCGATAGCCGATGTTTACAATGAAGTTTTTGAAATCCATTTTGTCCTGGATATAGGCGGCAAATTCCTCTGGCTTGAGATGATAAAACGACGGGTATCCGCGCGCCAACCAGGGATACTGGTATTCCAGGAAACGAATGCCCCCCACATCTTTGCCGAACAATTTATTGTTCAAGCCGAATGTTTTGTACTCGGCCCCAATTTTAAATTGATGGGAGCGATGGGCCTGCCAGGTGACGTCGCCTTTGAACTGTAACGATTGCTGAAAATTGAAATTCCAGTATTGTTCGGCTGAGCCATCGTAGATGTGTCTCACACGACCATCGCTCAATGTATCGTAGCGGATGAATCGCATCGGCACCCAAAAACCATTGGACCAAATTCGGGTTGGGTACTCCCCTGGCCCAAAATCGACGGTGATGGTAGGATCATTATAGAATATTTGATAGGCCTCGGAAAATTCATCGGCATGGCCCGGCGTGAGGCGATGATGATCGATCCCATGGACCAAATAGGATCGGCCCTTGAAGAATCGCGAAGCGCGGAAATCATAGAACAATTTGGGCGTGATCTGATGCGTGAAGATCAGGGTTTGCTGATCAGTTCGATCATCGAGGACATTTCGCCCCTCCATGGCAAACGTCCACGAACTCTCCCAGCTTTTTTGGATACGCTGATTGAATCGAACCGGGATTACCAATTTGATGTTCGGCGAGATGCGCCAGCTCAGCTTGGAGGTGAAATCCCAATACTTATTATAGCCAAAGGCGCGCCAGCCGGCCACATCATCCCAGGCGATCGGCTCGGCATGGTCATCGCCGTCCCAATCGGCACGATAGCGCCAGGCCTTGCGCCAGGCATTAGTGTGCCATTCCCGAAGCACATCGCCCACGTAATAATAACTTTCGTTGTCGCGGAGCTGATTGATATTTTTCACCTCAGTGATGATCCCATCATTGATTTGCTGGACGATCTTCTGATATCGGGGATCATCAGGTTTATCAATGATATCTTTGATCGGTGTGATATCGTAGGTGTGATTATCGAATTTGTAGACATAAGGCCGACGATAACTCTGTTCACCAGAGATGAAAAACGTCATACCCTTTATGAACGGCACTGGCCCAGAAATCGAGCCAATAGCCTGATGGGCATCACGAACATCATCGGCTTTCGACCAAAGGCCGGAAATTTTGCTGGTATTGAATTCAGAATAGATATCGAACTTGGTGCCCCCCTCTTTGGTGACGATATTCACCACGGCTGATTGGGCCTCCCCATATTCCGCATCGAATGCACCGATGATGGTCGTCAGCTCTTGAATGGCCACGCGGTTCACACTGGTGCCCATACCCGCATAGATGGCATCTTCCACGTACATGCCATCGACCATGTAGGCGATTTCGCCACTGCGACCGCCCCGGACGTGAACCTGATCGATGCCTCGCGTCTCAAACCCAGCGATTTTCTGACCATCGTCCATCATAATCACCCCGGACTGCATGGTCATAATATCCTGCGCGGTTCTCACCGGCATGTTTTGGATCATCTCCGCAGTGACCGTAGCCCGTTTGCTGGTCACTTCGGGCTCGATCAACGGTCGCTCCGCCGTGACAGTCACTACTTGCCCCAAGTCCATGACCGTCGGTTTGAGCTCAAAATTCACCTTTGTGGTTAAATCCACCCGAATGTTTACATCCACTACCTGCGGCTGGTATCCGATCATGCTGGCTTTGAGCGTATACCTTCCCGGCGGGATATTGATGATGAAGAAGTAACCATCCAGGTCAGAGGCCGCCCCCATGGTCGTCCCCTGCAATACGACGTTCACCCCAGGCAATGGCGTCCCAGTCTCAGCATCTTTCACGAACCCCGCCAACTTGCCAGTAGTCCCACTGAACGTCACGCTCCATAGCAGCAAAGCGATCAACATTGCACCAGGAGCAATAGCCAATAGCGCTTTTGTAACTCTCAATTTGGCACCTCCCAGAATTTAGGTTAAGAGTTCATCAGACCAGCGAATCTGATTAAAATTTAAAATTCGGCAGCAATGAAATTGCCGAACTCCACAATGAGGAGCAGCTTCTAACCTGATGCAAATGATTTTCAGCCCCGAACAATCGCATCCATTGATCATTGACAGGGAATAGAAATCCCCTCAACACCATTCGATGCTTTCACCCAGAGTAGACCAGCTCACATTAGCGACCGCATAGTTAGCAGCATGCTCGCTCCGCTGTCAAAAAAATTTAAAAATTATTTGGAAACTTCTTTTGGTATGTTGGCGTAGGATGGAAGGCACGAAAAAAGGCTTTGATTGGAACGGCAATTCCATCAAAAATTTTCGTGCACTTTAACATCTCCTAAGGTCATAAATGGACTCTGCGCATTCCCATTTATGACCTTTCTCATTTATTTAACAATAGCAACAATAATGCCACCCAGCCGCACTATCTTTTCACTGTTAACCCCTTATTTTTCGCCTTCGAAAATCGAGAAGTTGGATGATGTAATGGTGAGTGGCATTATTTTGCATAGATATCAAGTGAAAAAAATTGCACTGCTGGTTTAAATTGCCAAGCTCTGGCCTGCTTCCTCTTGCGAAGGTTGCCGATTGGGCGACAACCTTCGCGGAGGATCCAAAGCTACTAAAGCTCGTTATCAGAATCTCGATCACGAGCAGTATGTCGGATCAGCAAGAAAACCGGCGCAAGAAGCTGTGGAAATCGATCTCATCGGCATCCAGGCCAAATTCATAGATGAAGTGGCAGGCCAGCCATGAGGCCACAATAGCGCGCTGATAATTTTCCGGAACGCGGGCCAAAATTTCATCAATGCCCAGCAATTTGACCAATGTCGGGGGGCAATGACGCTCGATCACCGCCTTTCGCAGTACCACATCATCGAACAATTCGGACCGATGGATGGAATCAGTCACCTTATTAATCTTATCGCTCAATTGATCCGATAAGATGGCCATCGGTGTCTTGGATTTGTGGTTTTCATTCCAGATCACTTCGAATTCCAATCGGGCATTGTCGCGGATAATTTCGATCACATCGTTCACATAGTTCTTTCGGAATTCTGGGATCACGCCGTTTTTCACACACATCAAGCGCTCATATTCCTCATCTGTCATGACCAACGACGCCAACACCTCCAGAGAAGAAGAGGTCACGCCGCCCTTGTTGGCCGAGGCGTCTTTGAAAATAATCACGCCTTTTTTCTCCAGCTCCAGCCGGGCTTGCTGGGTGAGAAATAGATTGGCCCCTTCGACAATATATTTGAAACGCGGTACCCCGCTTTCATCTAACATTTGCTTCCAATTTTGAATGTTCACCGAATTAGGTCGCCCTCCGCATGGTACGAACAAATCGGCTTTGAGCATGGGATTGAGATGGAATGTGTTTCGAAACACCAGACCGCTTTCGACCAGAGTTCCATCTGGCAACTTGACATTGCGATCATTGATATGAACGAAGAATCCCTTTTTGCTCAATTTATTTTTATCGAAATGTTCCACCATGACGCGCTTTTTCGCCAGTCGCGTCAATTCGGTTCGGTCGATGCCTTCGGGATCGTAGAGCACGCCACTACCGTCGATCACACACAGTGTCTTATCTTTCGAAATCAAGATCTCATTGCTCCCCAGATCGCCGTCTGGCCCGCCAGTTTGCACTTTGGTGATATTCTCCTCCTTCAGTCCCAACTTTTTAAGAATTCCCAGGACATATTCATGCACCGAATTGGTGGTCATCCCATACAGGTCATGCGGAATGCCGCCCTCGGTAACGGGCTTACCGGTAGAGATCGCTTTCCAGAATTTATACCCTCGCTGCTTCGCCCGCCAGGATGCCCAGCTCATCAACTCAGCCGTACCTTCATCTGGACCGAGAAACAGAATCTCCTCTTTGCCGAAATAATCTTTTATCGATTCGTCTGGCAGAATGACATCCAGTAACCCATCGACATATTTTTCGAACGCCAGTTCCCCTTTGTCCTGATATTCAAGATTGAGCAGAATGGTCCCCTTGGAACCGCCTTCGGGGATATCTTTATTTTTCTTCTGCTGCGTGAAGGCCAGGTTGTAGTTCTCATCGAAAATAGAATCCGAGTTCTTGTCGTAGTTCTCTTGATCGCGCGATTTTACAATGCGGATGCCGCCGCGGGCGATATCCCGAAACCGAACATGGAAACCGCGCATTTCCTTGGCAAGGATCATGAATACCCCGTAGGGCTTCTCTTTGTATTCAATCGGGTCTAAAAATTTGCTGGGATCCAGGCGAAACGCCAATGAAGTCTTGTTGCGCTTGTAGAAATTGGTTTTTAAAACGACTTCATTAAAAAGCAAGAACGACTGCAAAATTACGCGATCGATCTCATTGTTTACCGATTCAAGTTGGATCGGTTCAAGCGACGCAGATGATTTTTTGTGAGGATTGAATTTGTCTTCGAATTGGGCGTATAGTTTTCTGATGATGTCCGGTTGATTGAAAATTGTCTGAACAATGCGGGATTCGGTATAGGAATCTTTCACCAGTCGGGTTCGCATGGTGCTCAAAATGTCGACCAATTCTGGCCGATCTTTGAGCTCTTCCCAGATCGCCATATATTCATCCGTAAAGCTGGTGAGGAACTGATGGGTGAACTTCCAGGCACCACGGGCATAAAACGCCTCGTGAACCGACAGCGTATTGCTTCGAATCAGCGGCGATAGTTCATTCTCAGGATTCACGTAAATCAGACTGATATCGGTGACCATATCCTCGATGTGCGGTTTGGTCTTTTCAGCATCGAGATAAACCGAGATGATCAGCTTGCCGTTGGAAAACGGTTCTGCATATTTGTGATTGCTCACCAACCCGTAATAATTGATGATATCAGAAATGCCAGAAAGAAATCGATATGCACCGTTTTGCGGGACGGCGATCATGAACCGCGTCTCACCTCGCACTTCATCGGTCACCTCGATGTACGGCTGATTCCACATTATCGATTTCTTCAACAGGCTCTGATATCGTTCTTTCGTCTCTTCGGGAACGCTCTCTAAGAACGTCTTTGCCGCCACTTTGGCAATATCTGTCTCCGTAGGATCCGCATTCGGTAGAATATAATCGGGACGCGAAACAAAATAGCTTCGGAAATGCGATTCGAGATCAATACCTGGCGTTCGATAACTTTGCAACCGATACGCTGGGAACAACTTCTCCATTCTTCGTTCAATTTCTACCGCTTTATAATGATCATCATTGATAAAATACATCGCCGAGTCTTCTCGCTCGCTCACCAGATCCACATCCAGTTGACGACTGCCGCGATTGATCGCAATCACCTCCGCTGCCAATAGCGATTCAATATGATTGGCAATCATCTCGATCGGCGTGGTCTGAAAATAGTGGCGCACCATCCCAATTTTGCAGCAAAAAGTATAAAGACCATTCTGCACCCGTTCTTTGGCAAATGTCCCTTTGCTTAAAATCAATTCCTCAATTTTCTTCACATCATTTACCGACAATCCGGTAGCTTGTGATGCCTCCTGATAAATATCCATACGTCAATTCTCCATACAATAATTTTACTATGACCTCTATTTAAAATGATTAGTGCTGCCAGCGAAAACTAAAATCATCAATCGGAAGCTTCAGCATCTAATATAACAAATTATTACAAAATATCAAGGAAATTTTCTAAATGAAGGGAACAATGCAATTAAAATGGGCCCTGCGGACGACTTTTCGGCCATGCGACCGCTGTTCATCTGGACATTCGATTGAAACTGCTCGCCAGGCCTGAACAGCGCGTGCGCATCGAGCATCGAAAGACGGTGCCAGTGGGATTTGTTTGATGTCTTGATTGGAGAAAAACGGGTCAACCGATTCAGCTCATTCCGGCAAAAAGCCAACTGAAAAATCGGACAAATGGTTCAATAAACATCCAGAGGATCGATCTTTTGGTAAGGAATCCGAATACAATGATGGCGATGAGAATAGTGGGACCGAATTTCATCAGCGGCGATAGCTGCGATTCGTATCGACTGGGGATCAGTCCGAACAGGATCTTTGAGCCATCCAGCGGCGGGATCGGCAGGAGGTTGAACACCGCCAACACGATGTTGATGGTCATGCCGTACCAGATCATTGTCATCAAGATCCCCATTTTAGGGGGAAACATTCCACCCGCCATCACTCTCAGCCCCAGACCGAACAGAAACGCCAGCATCAAATTTGACGCTGGCCCTGCCAAGGAGACCCATAGCAGATCCCGCTTCGGTTGCCGAAAATATTGAGGATTCACTGGCACTGGTTTCGCCCAACCCACGCCCACTATGAACAACATCGCAGTTCCAAGCAGATCCAGATGCACCAGCGGATTGAGGCTGAGTCGGCCTAACATCTTCGCGGTGGGATCGCCGAGACGATAAGCTACGTAGCCGTGGGCATATTCATGGATGGTCAGCGCGATCAAAATGGCCGGGGCCATGATCAAATAATCGGTCAATTGGTGCATTTTTCGCCTTTATAATTGGTCAGCAATTTCATTTCAACACAGCCTGGAGTGGGCTTCATTGGCATTTCCGAATACGGTTCGCTGATTTCATGGCAGCGATTTCGAATCATCTAGCAATCGGGAAACAGCGATCATGGCTGCCAATACAAGAATTGTTCGCCAAGTACAGGCCAGCAGCCCACCTCCATAGAGTTGCTTTTTAAAAAGGATCTCCCTTATTTTCGCCTCACCACGGCCAGCTTTTTCATATCGATCGTGCCCCCGGCCTGCAGTACAATGACATAGACCCCACTGCTCACCAACTCTCCCTCCGCATTGCGTCCGTTCCAGCTATATTGATATTGGGAATGGTCAAATTGATCGGATTTGATCAGCCGTCCATCAGCCGAATAAAGTTGGATATTGGTGGCGATCCGCGGTTCAGCGATGACGTTATAGACCTTCACCGAATCGTGCAGGCCAATAATAAAGGGATTTGGGAAGATCTTATAGATATAGTTTTGATTCATCTTTTGAAAGGTTGCTGGGTAAAATTGGATGATCTCGGCTTGATGACGATCGTCCATGACAATGGCCCTGGCCTGCCATAAGTTTGGCTCGCTGAGTTCCTCTCCCAGACGAACCCCAACATGATCCGTCAGTTTCACCAAATTATTGATGAGAAATAAGAACTGTCTGTCCTCACCGCGCTCCATAGCGAAGGAAGCGAGCTGCAAATTGAAACTGGTGCGATCATTGGCCAGAGAATTGGCATTTGGAGTCTGAAAGTTTGTGATCACCAGTCCAATCGTTTTCCCGCCCAGTACATCGGTGATTTGATAATAGGTCGAAGATAGCTTTCGCATCTGCTCGGATAGGATAAGGGAATTACCCTGGAGTGAGTACTTCCCGAAGATATTAATTTCTGGATAAAGGTGGCCGTCCGAATAGTATTTTACTGTGTCCGCGCGACTGCCAGTGAAATAGTTCCAGATACCAAATGAAGCGAGTTCATCATAGAAGCTGGTGCGATATTTGGGAAGCACCTGTTGAATGGCGCTAAAGGCGGTTTGTTGCGGGATCATCTGCCAGATGTCTCGGATCACGTCCGGCCCATATTTCTTGACGATCATGTGGATCCATAAGCACGAGGCGTATTCAAACCAACTGCCATTGGTGTAATAGAACGGATAATTGATGGCATTGAAATAGCTATCGAGATAAAATAGATAATCGTTCACATCGTTATAGATAAAATCTTCCATCCAGGTCGAGCACATTTCCATGAAAAAAATATCCTCATCGCGATAGCGATATCCCACCTGGACGGCATGGAAATACTCATGGGCACTGGTGACCTGGAGCGCACCCAGTGCTGGGGTTTTAAACCCGAGGAAATCATTATCCACTTCGATATAGCAAGAGTAAGCATCCTTTTTTCCCGGGACGGGCTCCTCCAGCCATGTGATGCCATAGGTGCTATGAAGACTGATCAGATAGATGTCAAAGGCGGTGCCGCTTCCGCCAGAATCTGGTGGGGGCGATTGATAGCCCAGTCGATCCACAATAACGTGATGGGTGTGATCAAAATACTCGGCGGCTGCTTCGACGAAATCCGGAATACCATTGCTATCGCGGTCGGTCGCGTCCACCCGATTGCTGCCTTCGAGGGTGTAGTGAATTCTGAATTGACCGCTGGCGCTGCGAATACTCAACGGGAGGTTTGGCCGCTGAAAATATGGTGTCAGGATGGCTTGCGCCTGAGAGCTGAGCCGGTCCCAGTTGGCTTTGATCTCCTGAATCACAAACGTGCCGCTTTTGATGGGCAACTCTTCGGCCGACGCCTGATAGATCGTGGGGACCTGATCTGGATCAAAAATGTTCAGGGCGCTATTCACCAAGTACTCTTCATAGCTCATTTGTCCCTGAACATAAGCCGCTCGAAGACGGTCAAAACCTGGTTGGGAATGCGCCTGAGATGCGATGATCAAAGGCACGAGCAGCAATCTAACTAACAACCTTTTCACTCGTTATTTTCTCCTGAATACCAATGTTAGCGGCACCCCCAAAAATCCGTATCTCTCTCGAAGCTTATTCTCAAGAAAAGCGCGATAATTGGCCTTAATTAGCCGGGGATGATTGCAGAAAAAGGCGAACACCGGGGGATTGACTTTGATCTGAGTAACATACTTAATCTTGATCTCCTTCCCGGCGACCGCGGCCGGCGGCGTTTCTGCAACGATCGGTTCAAAGTAATCGTTCAACTCGCTGGTTGCAATCCGCTTGCTCCGTTGTTCAAAGACCGTTTGAGCACTGTCGATCACCTTAAATACTCGTTGCCGCGTCAGCGCAGAAATAAAAATCACTGGCAAGTACGAGAAATAAGGAATTGCCTCATTGATCCGGCGCTGATATTCCAGCGCCGTGTTCGCATCTTTTTCGATCAAATCCCACTTATTGACAGCCAGAATGACTCCCTTTTTAAATTGCACCGCCTGGTGAATTACGGTCTTATCCTGGTCGGTGATACCATCCTGGGCATCGATCACGATCACGGCGACGTCGCAGCGCTGAATGCTGGACAGACTTCTCACCGTGCTGAAATATTCCACCGCTTCTTTAACCCGCGACCGTTTGCGCAGCCCCGCAGTATCGATCAGCAGGAACCGACGGCCATAATATTTAAACGGCGTGTCAATGGCATCTCGCGTGGTCCCCGGGATGTGCGTCACAATCACTTTCTCCTGTCCCAAAACGGCATTGACAAACGAAGATTTTCCCACATTGGGTTTGCCGACCACCGCGATCTTAATCTCCGGCTCCTCTTCTTCCCTCGAAGCCAATTTCGCAGCAGGAAAACGTTCGATCACCAGGTCCAGAAAATCCCCAATGCGTCGGCCGCTGATCGCCGAAATGGGAACCGGATCTCCAAGACCTAATTGATAAAATGCCGGCAGCTCGAGCTCGCGAATCTCATTATCGACCTTGTTCACAGATAAAATGATCGGCTTATTGCTCCGCTTCAAAATGCGAGCGATCTCCTGGTCAATGACTGTGATCCCGGTTGTCACATCGACCATGAACGCGATGACATCAGCTTCTGCGATCGCCTGGTGAACCTGATTGAGCACCGCCTGATGGATCAAGTTCTCGCTATCAGGCAAATATCCGCCAGTATCGACGATCGTGAAATTTACGCCGCTCCACTCCGCGTCCGCATATTTGCGATCTCGGGTGACCCCAGGTTGATCATCGACAATGGCATCGCGCTTGCGGATGATCCGATTGTACAACGTGGATTTGCCCACGTTGGGTCGACCTATAATTGCCAGAATCGGCTTGCTCATGCAAATCTCTCAAATAAACTGACAAAATTCGTATCGATCAATTCCACTGGGCGCTCCAATCGCTGCTGCAATTGCTCGGGCCTCCAGTCATCGAGAAAAAGTCCGTCGTAATTGATACAATTTCCTGGCAGCACGATCACATCACCGAGCGGTTCATCTTTCAGTTGCTCGTAAATATCCTGACCTGTCAATAGACCAGTCACGGTGACGCTTGGCCCATAGAATTCATTCCGAACGATTTTCAAGTTGGCACTGAGATGTTCGATTTGATTGAGGCGCGGGATCACTACTTTTTCGATGATCGGCGCAGCCAGCACACCAGTGACCACGGTTAGCATTTTACTGGTGTCTATTCTATGCGGAAATTGACGGCTTTGTTCCTCGAACTGGTCGATGAAATGACGCGCCATGCCCACACCGTTCTCGAGCTGAGGAAAATCCTCATATCGCTCCCAAGCCGGCAGTGCCACCTTTGCTAATAAATAAAACTCATCGGCGAGGTAAACGAAATAGTCATCCCATTGCTGTTTGAACCGCTCGCTGATCTGCTCGATCTGATCGATCAACGATTTGGAGAAGCCCGGAGTCACCGGGGACAATTGATAAAGCCCCTGGCGATGGCGGGTAAGCCCCACTGGAACAATGGCGATTGATTTCACCTGTGGATAGAATCTTGAGAGATCATCGATGGTCTGGCGCAAGCTCGGACCATCATTGATCCCAGGACAGAGCACGATTTGGGTATGCAGCTCGATGCGGTGGCCGGCCAGATAGCCGATCTTCTCCAGCAAATGATCTTCCTTGTTGATACCAAGCATCAGCTTTCGGACCTTCGAATCGGTGCTGTGAACAGAAATATAAAGCGGCGATAGCCGCTGGGTCACAATCCGTTTCAGATCGGAACGACCGACATTAGTGAGAGTCACATAATTGCCATATTGAAAAGACAGGCGAAAATCTTCATCTTTGAAATACAGGCTGGTCCTCAGCCCTGGGGGATTCTGATCCACAAAACAAAAAATGCAGTGATTCCCGCAACACCGAAAATGAGTCTCTTCAAACATAATCCCCAGCGATTCATCATAATCTTTTTCAAACTCAAAAATGAATCGCTCACCGTTTCGCAGCACCTCGATTTCGAGCAATTCGTCGCTGGCATGGAACTGGAAATCGAGCTCATCGCCGATCTTATGACCATTGATTCTGATGAGATCATCTCCGATCTGCAAACCAGCTTGGGCAGCGGGACTGTTACTTTCAAAACCAATTATCTTCATCGTTCAACTTTTCGCCTGTCTAAAATATGTCCTTTCAATCACCAGTATGACCTCGTGGCTGGCTTCATATAAAAATAAGCCCAGTTCATGAGTACTGGGCGAAGTATAACATGGGTTTTTATGACCTCAAACAATTATCAAAAGCTATGTTGAAAAAGTAATTCGATTGAATTCATTCATAAGTGATGAAACCGATTTTAATGATGCCTGTCTAGGATCAAAATTTATGTTTTAAGAAGCCCACGAAATATACGAATAGTCACTGAAAGCCTTTTTATCTCATCAGCTTTCGTTGCAACTCGTTTCTTCTGCGGCCAAAAAATCATGCCCCACAAGCAGAATTGCTACTGAAATTTTATTTGAGAAAAAAACATCTCAAGATTTCGATTGCGCGTTCGCGCTTAAAAGCATCTCTTGCACTATGATATGATACCCGAAATTCTAAGATGAAAATGATCATCGAAAATTGTCCCACGGAACACACGAAAAGGCACCGGGACCTTTTTTAATTTTCAAATTCCGTGTCATTTGGTACATTCCGTGGGCAAAGCGTTTTCACTTTCAATCGTCATAGTTCAATTCAGGTGAAGATCGTTTCATTTAATTTGGTCACGCTGTTGGTTCCATTTGACCCAGTCATCTTGCTGATCTTGTTTCGGATCGAAATTTGATTTGCGATATTTGCCATTTGCCCGCACCTCAATTTGCTGGCCTGCGACGATTTGAACCCAGTGATCTAATGTTACCTCGGAAGGTCCAGGCACCTGCGTCGGCCCGGGAATGGGTATCGGTGGCTGATAAATTTGGGGCTGTGGAATCGCAGCAGTGTCTTTTTTTGCTGACGACAGTGGCCCGACATCAACTTGGCCCTGATAGACTTTCACCCGGGTGGATGAATCGGCGTCAATGCGATAAATGGTCCCTCGAACGGAACAGACAGCGTCAGGGGTCCTGATCCAGAAATTCGACCCTCTCCCGACATGCCGAATATTGGCCCACAACCGGCCAGAGGTCAAACTGGCGTTCAGCTTTCTATTGAGCAGTTCCTCACTAAAGGCGAAAATCGTGTTCTCACCGATTCGAACGACGCCCCGGCCTTCGAGTTTGGTCTCGCAGCGCGACTCTTGATTGGTTTTGATTTGATCCCCAGTGTACACTGGTTCATATAATTTCGCCGGCTGCCAATCTGTTTGTCCTGCTCTCAGAATCTTCACATCTTCGGCGTCGCCGAGGATAAAATTAACGGTCCCAATAGCGCGCGTGCCGGCTGGCACAAAACCGTAAATCATCACCAGCGCGACCAGCAGCAATCCTCCCCACAATGCAAGTTGCTTGTTCATGATGTTTTCTCCCAAGATGTCAAATTTGGAACGACCGCAGTAGCACCGTCTATTCTCCCCCTCCAGTCGTCCCCGAAGAAGCCATTCCACAAATCATCCCCAACGCCAAACTGCAAGCGATGGTCACTCTACCGTTTGTATCACCAATTTCTGATGCGATCGCTCTCTGTGAGCTTGTTACCGAAAGTTCTGGACTGGTTTAACAGAATCCCCCCGTTGAATATTGGCGCCATCGACCACCTGTGCCCGTGCGACACGATCGCCAATAAAGCCGACCACCTTGATCCTGGCCTTGAGCTGAGGCACATTGGCCAGATAGGAATCCGCGAGGCTGTCCGGTTGGATTGGGGATCTGCCATAGATTTCGAATAGCTGCGCCAATTGGATCCCAGCGTTTCGCCCGGGGGTAAAATAAACCACACTATCGCCCTTGCATTGGACCACGGTACCAGCCCACGCAATTCGGCTTACATAAGCGACGATTTCCTCGGCCATCCGATTCACGGCTTTGCGAACCGCCATTCCGAGCACCGTATCATCGAAATCTGCCCAATTTTCCAGATCGATCGTTTTGGTTTTCAGGCCAAAAGATGGCCTCATCTCACTCTCAGTAATGTCATTGGCAAGAAGGATCTCTCCCGTAGTGGTGTCAACGATCTTATAGGCAAGCCGGATCCGACCGATCGTTGTCTTTAGTTTTAATGACCACTTCTTCTTCTCATGGTCGATCCTCTCTTGTTCGGTCGATTCGCTGGCCAATAGGATTCTGCCAAAGACCAACGCCTCGACACCCAACAGCCTTCCCACCTCAGGAGCGGTTTGTTCCGATGTTACGCCCGATTGACCCAGGGCTTGCTCGTGCAAAATGCGCTCAATTTGGGATCGCTCGATCAAAGTATACCGATTGGAGCGGGCAAGCAGGCTGATCAATTGATCGGAAATGGCACTCCCGAATTTGCTACCACCCCAATCCGACAGATTCTCGAAATCGAGGATTGCCATCCGACGCTTCAGACCATAATAGGGGGAAAACTCAGGCCCTGCCACAATCCGATCGGTCCGGCTGGAGTCCAGCTCGGGCAGCATCGCACAATCTACCAACAGCAGGAGAAAAAGGGTGAAAATAAAGCTGGCTTTGGCTTTGCCTGAAGGCATTCTTTCCCCGGCAATAAAGCGGACCATTTCCTTCGCTCTATTTTGTTGATCGTTGACGCACCAGATCCCCTTGATTAAAACCACCGCCCGATTTGATCTTGCATTTCGACGCCTTGCCGTTGCCGATGCTATTATCGACCACTTCGATGACTCCTACCTGGCTCTCTTCGGAACCCAATGACAGCCCAGTATCAGGGTCGATCAGCTCTTCGCCTTTTTTCACAACCACCAGCACATCGCCCACTTGAACACCAGACTCTGCACCGGCATTGATATAGACCATATTATCTGCCACCCTGATCACTTTAGCCTGCCAGGGCAGATTCCCCAGTTGACTATCCAATTTAACGATGATTTCTTCAATCGATTTGCGAGTTGCCTTGCCGACCAAAGATTCATCGAATTCGCTTTTGTTCTTAAATGAAAATTGCTGGGTGTCTAATTTGAGGCCTTTCTTGCTTTCCTCGTGCCGGACATTGTCGGCTGCAATAATTTCTCCAGTATTGACGTTCACAAATCGCACATCGATGCCAACCGAAGCCGAGGCGGATTGGACGCCCAATCCCAGCCCTTGCTTCTTCAGTACACCTCCCACATCGCTCTTCTTATATCCGAACTCCGTCACCGCGCCGATGATCGCCAGCTCCACGCCGAGCATTTGTCCCACCTTTGCTGCGCTCTGCGGCGTAATCATGCCAGTCTGCCCCAGTTGCTGCTCCTGCATAATCTTCTCAATGGCCTGGCGCTCAATGACCTGATACTTGCCCGATTTCACCAATTCGGTCGTCAACATATCGGCCATCCCTTCCCCAACCGGCTGCCCAGTCCACCAATGCCAGCGATGATCGGTCTTGTCTTCAAATGCAAACACCGCCACGCGCTTTTTGGTCTGCGCCATGACGTTCATGCTGGATAAAAATAAAGCAGCGATCAAAACAACAATGATAAAATGTCTATCTCTAACTCTCATAACACCCTCTCCTTACCCAAGTTGCTTGGTTATTCCTGCATCTGTTTCTCCGACAATTGCAGCGTTATTTTATTCATCGTCAGCCCAATAATCCTCACTTTGAACTTATCGAGGTTCTTTCGCTCCAGTTCCCGTGCCAATTGGTTGGCATTGCCAGTCATCTTCACATCCAGTTCAGCAATGCTGCCAGATACCTCGCGCGTATAGATGTCCTTGATGCCGCGGATATAGAATTTCAGCGTGCTCTGGAAGCTATTGAGCTGATCGAATGAAGTGACACCGTTGACGATCAATTTTATCGTGGTCGCTTTATAGAATTCATCCTTCCAGACCTGGGTAATTTTGCCGATAAGCTCATCGGCTAATTTATTGGTCGCCCTTTTGATCGCCTCTGTGCCGCCAGTCACTTCATCGATGTGCGGATAAGCGGCATGCTGCGAGGCAGTAGCGATAATCGTGGCCACATCCGCGCGAATCACCCGCGCCGTAACATTGGCCTGGCAGGATTTCATGCCACCCAGGTTAATCCCCGTGGCAACCTTAGCGAACGCTTTCCCGGTAACGACCACCTCAGCGCCCAATTTTTTGGCCAGCGTGGCTGCCAACTGGGTATCGCCCTGCAGAATCGCCGCCGCTTGCTCCTGCTTGATGTTCTGTCGCACCGTGGCAGGATCAACGCATTCAAAGCCATTCTGCATGAATTTGTCCAATAAGGTGTTCTCCGAGATGTTCATATCCACTGAAAGATAATTGAACTGACTGGTCGATTGGCCAATATTCTGTTCCTCGATCATAAACATCACGCGCGGGTTCCCCATGCGATTGAGCAGGTTCTGCACCGCTTCCCAATCGTTTTTCAAACTGGCCAATTCTACCACCGCTTCGATAGTAACCTCATACGTCGAAGCATCGGCCATCCCCTCGCTCATAATCCGATGGGAGCGAACATAGCCATCCGACCACGCCAAAATATTGTCCTCGATGACCATGCTGTTTTGCACCAGCGTGGACGCCTGAACGAAGGTCCCTAATGTTTGCTCGACCGCCTTCCGCAGCGCATCGTTGATTGCCTGGTCACGCGCTAAACCTTTATCATCGCCAAATACCGTAGCAACCCCTTTGGCTATCACCGTCTGGGTCGCCTGCTGAGCGTGACCGGTCATTATCGAACCGATCATCAGGCTGATGATGAATATCAATTGAATTTGCTTGTTCATTTTTGACCTCAAGGCTCATATCCTCCTCGTTCCATCAGCCGTTTGGTAGTCACCAAATCAGGCTGATCCGATCTGAATTATGCCATTTCATCGCTTTGCGGTCTGCTCGCCACTCAGCCCAGTAACATTTATGATGTACCCCAAAGCACTCTCGACCGATCTCACAAAACCACCTGGCAAGGCATAGCCGGTCTCCAGCGCATAGGCTTGTGGCGAAGCAGATCGTTCACGATTTTTATTATTGAGCGATGCTGAGAACAGAAGGGCTGGCATGCTTTGCCAGCCCGAGAAATTCCTTTTAGAATGTTATTCGCAGCGCGTTCTGAAACTCGCGGATCGCCAGCAGTGCATCCGCGCCCGACATCGACTCTTTGGGTCGAAACGCTCCCGAAATTTTATCGGCCTTCATAATCCCACGATCGACCATTAGCGCCATCGCATTATAGGCAAAATTGTTGCTGGAGACATCTGGGAAGCGGGAAGGTTCCCCAACATACTTCGTGGACAAACTCTCATCCCCGGTGACCAAAATCATGATGCTCTGCATCACCTGAGCGTAATTGGCGCGATCGATCGGTTCATCGGGATGAAAAGTGTGATCGGGATAAGGGTCCAGACCAGGGATCTGCGCCTTGATGATGTCGTTCAACCAGGGTTCAGCCCAATGCCCCTTAATATCGGTTGCGGCTTCCATCTTCGTCACCTGGGTCGCCTGAAGCTTGCTTGCATCTTCTGGCGCACGAAAGCGGGTATCGAACACCTCAGGCCGCTTTTTCTCGATCAACGTCATCAGTTTCAGCTCTTCCATCAGCAGCACCGCCAGATCTGCCCGATTGATCTTATTAATCAGCGCGATCTTCGCTCCGACCTTGGTGCCAGGTTTGGCCCGCTCGATCTTTTGCACCAATTCCCATTCAGTGTTCGCCTCCTCAGCATAGTCGCCCTTTAGTTCCACCACCTTGCGAAACGCATCCACCGCTTTGCCGAACTGGAATCCTTCTTTGTAGGTGATGCCGAGATAATACCAGGCCTTGCTGCTATTGGGATTCAGCTTGATGGCCTTATTGAACGCATCGGCGGCATCCTCCACCCAATCGTCACCCTTGCGCTCCAGGGTGATAATTCGCCCTTTGATGATATGCACATCCAGCGACTTATCGTTTTTGCTGATGCCCTCATTCGCAAACTCATAGGCTTTCTTGAACAAGGCTTCCGCTGCTTTTTTGTCCTGACTTTGCTGGGCTTGTTTGGCGTACACCAATCCCATGCCAGAATATGCAGGACCAAACTTGGGGTTCAACGCCTTAGCCCGTTCGAAAGATGCCAGCGCCGTAGTCAAATTGCCCCGCTCATACTCAATCATCCCACGATTGAAATGATTCTCCGGTGTATCCAACACCGAGGCCTCTTTCATCGGCTTTGGACCGCAACCGATGAGGCTCATCAAAAAAACGCCTATGATAAGCGTTCCTATGAGACGAAACGTTCTTTTGTCCATTGTTGATCTCCTATCGAATAAAATTCAATGTTATTGAGCGCTGCCAGAAAGATCGCTCCGCAGCAGCTTGCTCGATTTATTCTTTGAATCGATGACCGCGGTCATAAAGCGATCGCGCGCATCGTTGAGCAGCCAGATTGTTAATGGTAATCGAAGCAAAAAAACGTGCGTTCTGATTTCATGACCTCTCAGCTTCGAGAAAAATAACGATACTGCCTCCCCCTGCTTCTCGCTGCGCGTTTCGTTGATCAGCTTAAATATGTCACGCCCCTTATTGTGAGAAGCATCTTCAAGACTTGGCCGAAGGATCAATAACAGCAATGATACCTGATCTCCCATTCGCAGACCGAAACGAATCGCAATACCTGCAACAAGGATCAATTAGTTCACAATGAACATCACCTTGCATTTATCCAGGAAATTTTGATTCGCCGCAGCCTGATGGATCAAAGCAGCGTCAGCGTTGGAGATGACCACATCGGTTTTATTGGGCCCTGAGGCCTGGAGCGCCTTGATCACCAAAGGATTATTGGCCACGCGATCGTTTTGTCGGGCACGCATCAGGTCTTTATCATAGCCGACCATGCCGATCTCGACCGCCCATTCGCGGCTGACGAATTTTGATCCATAGATTTCATTGCCCTGTTCATCGAGGACTTTGGGGGCCATAGCGGGCCGAACGCCCAATCCTTTGCAATCGATTATCAGCCCAGTATAAACCGAACTGGCCAATGGAGCAGTCGTTCCCCCAACCTGCTGCAACTGCACGCCTGGTGGCACCGGTCGTCCCTGAGGCCATGGCTGTCCACAAGTCGGGCATACCATTTGGCCCGCAGTCATTAGCCGACCACCGCCGAATTGGGACGGAAGTACTGCATCCAGAATGCCGCCTGTGATAGGCATTTCCACGGTAATCTCAACGGAGCCGTCTGACATGTAGCGCGGTTCGCCCACCTGTTTAAAGTTCTGGGCTAACCCCTGAACCTTAGTGGTAATCACGTCGTTCTCCACCATGGCATTTCGAACCGTGGTCTCAGAGGTCAAATAGATGCCCTTGATGGTCTCCAAAATATTTCGAACAGCATCCAGCTTTGCGGCTCGAATCGCAGCCGCTCGCTGCGCAGCGATAGGCAGATCTGGATTCGGGGATCCAATTCCAACAGCTTGAATGACCTGGTTTGACCAATTCACGGTCTGGTTCTCCCCGAAGCTTTGAATAACGTTTTGCGCCTGCGCCACCATCGCAAAGCTGAAAATAATGACCGCGATCAATCCAATAATGCCTATTTGTTTCATAGCATTCTCCTTTGCTATTTAATTTGATAGGGATGAAAACCCCGGTGATTTGCAAACCTATTTAATACCGGTAAGCCGGGATTTCTGAGCATTTATTTTTACTGATGGATTTATCCTGTTTTAATCTTTGATACTGATCAATTGCTGGCTTAATTTTTTTCTCTAAGAGAACTGAAGCAAAATGGAACCGGGAAGAAACCGAATTACCAACGACATCTCAATTCAATCTGACTATCAGCAGACGCTGGTTAATCGATCCACGTCTCTCCATTAGCAAGGCGGTCAAATATGTGTGAGGATTAATCACTTTATCAGGTGCGCTGCTAATAAAAAGAGACCTTCGATTAGCCTGAGGATGCTAATTCAAATCGGTCTCTTCTCGCCTTCAAAAAAATTGAGCGAATGACGGGATTCGAACCCGCGACACCTGGCTTGGGAAGCCAGTGCTCTACCAGCTGAGCTACATTCGCTTGATTTCCATTTGACGCTTTCGTGCTGTTATAAATTAATAGATTTTTGGAAAAAGTCAAGAAAAATTTTTGACTCAACTATAAAACGCCTTAAACCCATTTATGTTTCGCCGCTGGTGAAAATATGTCCCAATGATCAATCATAGGCTTTCATCCGCTGTATCATTTTAAACAGCAATTTTTTAATTCCCGACCGGATCAGTTGGTTGGATCGGCAGTGGCGAATTGAATCTTAAGTTCTAAAATGAAATTATTAGGTGCCAATGAAAGGTTCGAAAAGGCACCAAATGAAATAACTATCTCCTAAAGTTTCGTGTAGCCCCCTGTATTTCGCTGGCAAAAAGTTGTCATTTTTAATCCTCATGGTTCATTTCAAAAATTTAGTCTGAATATTATTGCAACAAATCCAAAAGGCACATCGTAGCACAGGACCGAAATCGACTGCTGTCATCTTTATCTTATGGAGGAGTCATGAAAATCAAGAAGCGTCGCATCACTATGCTGGCGATTCTGGGACTGGTCGTATTAGTCGTGGTGGTAGTGGCACTACGAGCTGGAGGGAAAAAGGAAAACCTCAAACAGAACACAGTCAAAGTTGAGAAACGGACCATCGTTGAAAAGGCCCTGGCTATAGGCACGATCGATCCGGAAATAGAGATCACCGTCAAATCGAAAATCTCTGGGGTTGTTAAAAAGCTCTATGTGGATGCAGGGAGTTTTGTCAGAGCGGGCGATCCGATGCTGGAAATTCGCCCAGATCCAACGCCATTGGAATTGGCAGAGGCGAAACGGAATGTCGAAATGGAGACCATTGCGCTGGCTAATGCTGAACGCGAATATGAGCGAGCCCAGCAATTAAATCAAAAGGGATTTGCATCGGATAAAGATTTTGAAATGGCACAAAAGCAATTCGAGCAAGCCAAAGTTCGATTAGAAATGGCAAAAGAGAGGTTAGCGCTATTGGAAAAGGGCAAGATCCGAATCGCCGACGCCAATATTGAAACGATTATCAAAGCGCCTTCCGATGGATATGTATTGGAGAAGATGATCAATGTGGGCGATCCGATTGTGCCACTCACCTCCTATCAGCCTGGCACGCCGCTGTTTTCGCTGGCAGATATGAAAAAGCTGATCTTCAAGGGAACGGTGGACGAAATCGATGTGGGTAAGCTGCGTGAAGGAATGCCCGCTGAAATCACCATTGGTGCATTGCCCGGCAAGCCCGTGAAAGGGACGCTCTATAAGATCTCGCTTAAGGCGCGGAAGCAGGACAATACTACGGTTTTTCCGGTCGAGATTTTGGTCATCCCCAACGAAGGTCAGGTATTGCGCGCTGGATATTCGGCCAATGCCAACATTATTATCCAAAAGAAGGACAGCGTGCTCACCATCCCAGAAAGGGTCGTCACGTTCCGCAATGACTCAGCCTTTGTGAATATCCCAATTGGCGCGAATCAGAAAAAAGAAGTCTATATTCAAACTGGCCTCAGCGATGCTATCTACATCGAAGTGATCTCTGGCTTGAAAGAGGGAGATGAGGTCTTAGAGAAAGAGGTCAAACCAATCACCTAAGGCTGAATTTGGAATTTCAATTGAAATGCTTTTCAATGCATGACCGAGGAAATAAATGGGCCCATTATTAGACATTATCCACGAGGTGTTTTATTATCTTCGCCAGTACAAATCGCGCACATTCATGACGATGTTTGGTATCATTTGGGGCACCGTGACCGTTGTGGTCTTGCTGGCATTCGGCGTTGGGGTGAGAGGGTCGATGAGCAAGAACATGCATGGCATGGGCGAGGGGATTGCCATTCTTTGGCCAGGCCGCACGAGCCTGCCGTTTCAGGGCTATGGCCGCGATCGCTGGTTGCGGTTCCGCGAGGAAGATGCTGAATTGCTGCGGGTCCAAATCCCCGAGATCCTTTCGATTAGTCCAGAATATAGCCGCTGGGGGACCCCGATTCGCGTGGCCGATCAGGTCATCAAGCCCAATATTTCTGGCATCATCCCGGAATACGGGCCGATGCGCAATGTTCTGCCCCAGCCAGGCGGCCGCTGGATCGATGCGCTCGATCTCAAAGAGCGGCGTCGGGTGGTCTTTCTGGGCAATAAATTAAAAGATTTTTTGTTCGGCGCCGAACGAAATGCGATCGGCGAATATGTGTTTATTGGTGACGCCCCGTTTCTGGTTGTGGGTGTTCTGGCGGAGAAGACACAGCCCTCTTCTTATAGCGCCCGCGATCAAGATCGCGCTTTCATTCCGGCCACCACTTTTGCGTCGCTATTCGGCCATCGCTATATCGAAAACATCGTTTATAAAGTCAAAGACCCTCGCCATTCGGAACTGGTCCAGGCTCGCATCTATCAGGTTCTGGGCAAAAAATATCACTTCGATCCCAATGACAAGCAGGCGCTAAGCATCTGGGACACTTCGGAAATGGACAAATTTATCTTTTATTTTTCACTGGGGATTAATTTATTTCTGGTGGTCATCGGCACGCTCACCCTGACTGTGGGAGGGATTGGCCTGGCGAATATCATGTATGTCGTAGTTCAGGAACGCACCCGGGAGATTGGCATCCGAAGGTCAGTTGGCGCCAAGCAACGAATCATCATGCTTCAGTTTATCACTGAGGCGTTCATCATCATTGCCATAGGGGCACTGATCGGTTTCTTCCTGTCTATTATCCTGGTAAAACTAATTGCTTTATTGCCGATCGAAGAATATGTGGGACGCCCGGTCGTCTCTCTACCAGTGGCTGCTATTTCTATTGGCATTCTCAGCATCATCGGATTTCTTGCTGGCTATTTCCCGGCGCGCAAAGCAGCCCGATTGAATGTGGTCGAATGTTTACGTTATTAGAGGACACAGCGCATGCATCTGTTCATATTGTTGAAAGATTTTATAGAAGATATCAAGGCGCAGAAGACACGCGCATTTTTAACCACGATTGCCGTCACCTGGGGCACCCTGACATTGATTTTGCTGATGGCATTTGGCGCCGGTCTGGCATTTCGGATGAAAGAGGGATTGTTGAACGCTGGCGATCGGGTGATCTTCATCTACAATGGTCAGACCAGCAAAAAATTTGAAGGTCTGCCAATCGGCCGCAATATTAGAATGGTGGAAGATGATTGCCGTATTTTAAGAGAGAGTATCCCCATGATCGCTGGCATCAGCCCCCAATACGGTCGCTGGGGCGCTCGGCTGCGTTACGGCAACCAGAGCGCAACAACTTACATGGAAGCCGTTTATCCATCATTTGAATTTCTGCGACGCATGTATCCTGCAGCAGGCGGTCGCTTCCTGAATGAAAAGGACCTGGCGGAAAAAAAACGCGTCGTATTTCTGGGGTCTGTCATCGCTCAGGAACTGGTTGGAAAAGAGGATCCAATCGGCAAAATGATCACGATCGATGGCGTTCCGTTTACCATCGTTGGGATCATGCCAAAAAAATTGCAGACAGCCATGAACAACGGCCCTGATGATCGCCGAGCAGTGATCCCATTCTCCACGTTTGAAAGCATCTATGGGCCTCGTTACCTGGGACATATCCTGGTGAAGCCAAACAATGATCAGAACAGCCAGATGGTGGTTCAAGAGGTTCGTCGGGTATTGGCGAAGAAATACAAATTCGATCCGACTGATGAAAATGCACTGCGTATTTGGGATTTTAATGAAGCAATCAAAATCCAGAACAAAGTCTTTCTTGGGATCAATATTTTTCTGGCCGTTGTTGGGGCAATGACCCTGGTGATTGCTGGCGTGGGGATTGCGAATATTATGTATGTGGTTGTCAAGGAGCGAACCAGAGAAATCGGCATTAAACGAGCGGTGGGCGCAAAACGGCGCGAGATTATTTTCCAATTCATCTTCGAGTCCGTACTCATTGCCATCGTGGGAGGCCTTGTGGGACTGGCCATTGCCATTGCGATCGTTAAAATGATCTGGATGATTCCCGCCAACGATGGAGCGATGCAATTTCTTGGGCGACCGATGCTGTCGAGCAGCGTGGTCTTGACCACGATCGGTATTTTAACCGCTATTGGGCTATTGGCGGGATTATTCCCCGCTCGAAAAGCGGCCAAGGTCGATCCAGTTGAGGCATTGCGCTATGAATAAGCGGGAATCGATCAATAGAAAGTGCTTTGTCCTATTTCGCTATTGTATCGATTGCCGCTTTTTTAAGAAACGTGATGCGTTTATTTTTTCGATTACTCAAATTCAGAAACTTTGTTCATAAGCTTTCTCTCCTGCGATTCCTACAAGATCAGATGAATAACGTCCAATCATTTGCACTGCACTCAACTTCAATCAAACTTTTTTTAATTCCGTCAGTAAAAGCTAAATAAATTTTTTAGATCATCGAATCGATTCGGAATCACGGTTATGCGTGTAATCGCTTGGGATTGAGCTTGGCGTAGTTATTCGCTTTTCCCAGGCGTAGCAACTTTTACAGAAGTTTTATTGGAGCAACCATGTCAAAATTAAAAATGGTCATCCCCAAAGGCAGAATCTATGGGAACGTGGTGCGGCTGTTGAATGATGCTGGCTTCGGCGTTGAGGTGGATGAGCGGGTGTATGTGCCCCGCATCGATGATCCTGAGATCGAAGCCAAGATCATGAAACCGCAGAACATTCCCAGGCTGCTGGAATTGGGCTCGCACGATGTGGGATTTACAGGGCACGACTGGGTGGTGGAAACAGGAGCGGATGTTGTGGAAATCATCGACCTGGAATTTGATCCTGTGAAAATTGTGGCGGCGATTCCTGAGGCTTTCGTGCAGACCGACTGGTCGCAAAAAAAGCTGGTGGTGGCATCGGAATATGAACAGATAGCCAGACGATATTTGAACGAGCGGGGATATGAGTATATTTTGCTGCGGACCTACGGGGCCACCGAAGTTTTCCCGCCGCAGGATGCGGATATGATTATCGACAATGTCGCCACAGGCCGCACGCTCAAAGAGAATAATCTGGCCATCATCGATACGATTCTGGAATCGTCCACTCGATTTTATGCGAATCGGGCGGCAATGAATGATCCATGGAAGCGGGATAAAATCGATGAAATGAAAATGATCTTTCAGGCTGTGCTCGATGCCCGCCAGCGGGTGATGCTGGAGATGAATGTGCCCAAAGACAAGCTGGAGGAGATCGTCAAATTTTTGCCGTGCATGCGATCGCCCACGGTGGCACCGCTCTATGGCGAGCAGGGCTATGCGGTAAAGATCGCTGTGAAAAAGCGAGAGGTGGTGAAATTGATCCCGCTGCTCAAAAAATACGGCGCCACCGATATTCTGGAATATGATTTTCGAAAGGTGGTCTTATGAGAATGCCACGACGAGCCATGGCCAGGGCGAAAACCTATCAGATTTTCAATTCAGGCAGGAACGAAAAAGTCAGGCTCGATCTCAATGAAAACGCCTGGGGCTGCTCGGCCAGCGTGCTGGAGGCGCTAAAAAACCTGTCGGCTGAAGATATTTCGCTCTACCCCGCCTACGATGCGTTTATCAACCAGGTCGCTGAGCATTATCGGGTCGGCCCTGAGAACGTGATCATCTCCAATGGGGCAGATGACTCGATCCGCTGTGTGTTCGATTGTTTCGTGGAGGAGGGCGATGAGGTGCTGCTGCCTGTGCCCAATTACGGGATGTTCGATATTTTCGGTCGTATTCGGGGGGCGAAAGTCACCGAAATTTTGTACCATGACGATTTTTCCTTTCCCGTGGAAAAAGTCCTGGCTGCGATTTCGCCCCAAGTCAAGCTCATCGTCATTGTCAACCCTGCCAATCCGCTGGGAACGGTGATTGATGAGAGCGATTTGCTCAAAATTCTGGAGCAGGCCAGTGATTCAATCGTGCTGCTGGACGAGACCTACTGGCATTTTGTGGGGAAGTCCTATGTTCAGCTCATCAAGCGTTACCCGAATCTGGTGATCGTTCAGACGTTTTCCAAAGCCTATGGCCTGACGGGCCTGCGATTGGGGATGCTTTTTTCTGATGCAGAAAACATTCCCCATCTGGCCAAAGTGAACCTGCCGTTTGCGGTCAATAATATTGCTCTGAAGGCAGGCAGTGTGGCGCTGGAGGATCAGGCGTTTATCCAGCACGTCGTGGCAAATGTCAGGGCCGAAGCACAATTTCTGCAACAGGAACTGACCCAGTTGGGTTTTGAGACCCGAGCCTGTCACACCAATTTTCTGCTGATGAAGGTCGGAGACAGGGCGGATGAAATCTATCGTGAGCTGCAACAAAAGGATATTCTGGTCAGAAACCTGAATAAGTATCCCTTGCTCCAGGGCTACCTGCGCATCAGCATCGGGAGGCGGGAGGATAATCTGAAATTTCTGGGAGTGCTGCGGGGTATTCTGAAGAGACTTGAGACCGCTCATTTCGCCAATTGAGCGAATTTCGCTAATTGAATGAATTGCGGCAAATCTTCTTACTGCGAAATCAAAAAATTTGCTCCCACAGAATTGATGTCCCACAGAATTGTCGGGTAGCATTTCTGTGGGATAACATTCCGCCAAGGGGCGGACCGCCTGCTGGCGTTTCTGTGGGAGAAATTCCAATTATTTTTGCAATCACAAGTTTGATTGGCATCAAGGCTCTCGCCTGAATCGAAAATCTAATTCGTGTAATTCGGATAATTCGTGTAATTGGCGGTTTTGGTTTATCCCTAAAATTATCCGTTGGCTTCATCTATCCGTTGGGCAAAAATAGAAGATATAATTCGTGTAATTCGTACAATTAGCGAAATTGGCGGTACGGTTTCTTTTGGGCCTTTTATCCGTTGGCCGAAAACTAAAATATCAAAAATGCGAAAGTCAATTATTCATCGAACCACTACCGAAACCGATATCACCATCGAGTTGAACATCGATGGTACGGGCAAGTATCGTATCCAGACGCCGATTGGATTCCTGACTCACATGTTGGAATCGTTCGCCAAGCACGGCCTGTTTGATATCACCATGTCAGCAGCGGGCGATCTGCATGTGGATCAACATCATCTGGTGGAGGATTGCGGCATCGCCCTGGGGCAGGCGTTCAAACAGGCGCTGGGCGATAAGAAAGGGATCAATCGGGCGGGCTATTTCGTCTATCCCATGGACGAGGCGCTGGCCGTGGTGGCTGTGGACATCGGCGGTCGGCCGTATTTGCAATTCGAGGCTGAATTCAAACGCCGCTTCTGTGGGGAGCTGGATACGGATTTATTGGAAGATTTCTTTCAGGGATTCGCCACCCATCTGGGGGCAAATGTGGTGGTCCGCATGCCGTATGGCCGCAGCGATCATCATAAAATTGAAGCCATCTTCAAAGCGTTTGCCAAGGCCATGAAAATGGCCTGTTCGACCGATCCACGGGCCATTGAAAATATACCGAGTACCAAAGGAAGCATCGATGATAGCGATCATTGATTACGGCGCAGGCAATTTGCGCTCCGTGAAAAAAGCATTCGATTATCTGAAGGTCGAGAGCCAGATCATCTCCAGTCCCGATCAATTGGCGGATGCAGAAAAGATCGTTCTACCAGGCGTGGGCGCTTTCGGCGCTGCCGTAAAAAAATTGCACGAGTCTGGATTTTATGACGCCATCCCTGATTGGTTGAGAGCGAATAAACCGTTTTTGGGCATCTGCCTGGGCATGCAATTGCTGCTGGAAACCAGCCAGGAATCGCCTGATGTGAAGGGGCTGGCGATTTTCGAGGGGCAAAACTTGCGCTTCGATGCGGGCAAGGTGCCGCAGATTGGCTGGAATCAGGTTCGGCTTCAGCGGGAATCCCAATTGTTCGCTGGCATTCCCGATGGCTCGTTCTTCTATTTTTTGCACGGATATTATCTTGCGCCTGCCGATGAGAGCCTGATCGTGGCAACCACCACGTACGGCATCGAATATCCTTCGGCCATCCAATCGGGCAATATCGCTGCGGTGCAATTTCATCCCGAGAAAAGCGGCGATCGTGGATTAAAACTATTGGAGAACTGGGTGAAACGATGTTAGCCAAACGCATCATTCCCTGCCTGGATGTGGAGGACGGCAGGGTTGTCAAAGGGATCAAATTCAAAAATCTGCGGGACGCTGGCGACCCTGTGGAGCTGGCAGCGCTGTATAATCAGCAGGGAGCGGACGAGCTGACCTTTCTCGATATCGGTGCCTCGTATCGCAGTCGGGAGATCATGATCGAAGTGGTGGAACGGGTCTCCAGCCAGGTGTTCATCCCGCTGACCGTTGGCGGCGGCATCCGTGAGGTGACGGACATGCGGCGGATTTTGAATGCGGGCGCTGATAAAGTGGCCATCTGCACGGCGGCGATCAAGAATCCGTCGCTCATTTCGGAAGGGGCTGAGAAATTCGGCTCGCAGTGCATCGTGCTCTCCATCGATGCCAAGCGCAAGGGGGGTTACTGGACCGCTTACATCAACGGTGGCCGAGTGGATGCAGGGCTGGATGCGCTGGAATGGGCGAAGACGGGAGAGCGATTGGGCGCAGGCGAGATCCTGCTGAATTCCATCGACATGGACGGCACCAGGCAGGGCTATGATCTGGAATTGACTCGAGCGGTTTCGGAATCGGTCAATATCCCTGTGATCGCTTCGGGCGGCGCTGGCAATCTGGAGCAGATGTACGATGCGATCATCCAGGGAAAGGCCGATGCAGTGCTGCTGGCCTCCCTGCTGCATTATGGCGAGTTCACGATTTCAAACATCAAAAAATATTTGAAAGACAGAGGAGTCTCGGTACGATGATCATTCCTTCGATTGATTTGATGAACGGCAAAGCGGTGCAACTGAAACAGGGCCGTGAGAAGATGCTGGAGCGGGATAATCCCATCGAGCTGGCCAAGGAATTCAACAGGTACAATGAAATCGCTGTGATCGACCTGGATGCGGCCATGGGACAGGGCAGCAACTCGGACATCGTCAGAAAAATTTGCGGCCTGGTGGATTGTCGGGTCGGCGGCGGAATCAAAGATGTCCAGCGAGCCAGAGAGCTGATCTCGTGGGGCGCTTCGAAAATTATCATTGGCAGCAAGGCATTCGAGAACGATCAGATCAATCACGGCTTTTTGAAAGAGCTGGCGTCGGCGATTCCAAAACAGCGAATCATTATAGCTGTTGATTCGCTTCAGGGAGAGATCGTCACCCAGGCCTGGAAGCATCGAACGGGACTGAAGCTGCTGGATGTCGTGAAAGAATTGGAGGGCTACTGTTCGGAGTTCCTGTTCACCTGTGTCGAGAAAGAGGGCGGGTTGCAGGGCACTGACCTGGCTACGATTGAAAAGCTTCGCCAGATGACTGAATTAAAATTAACGGTGGCGGGCGGCGTTACATCGCTGGATGAAATCCGAAAACTGGCGGCATTGGGCGTGGATGTACAACTGGGCATGGCCATCTACACAGGGAAATTGCCGCTGGACGATGCCTTCATCGAATCGTTGAACTGGAAATCGGATCTCATTCCGACCATCACCTGCGACGAGACAGGCCAGGTGCTGATGCTGGCGTACTCCAATAAATCGTCGCTGAAAAAGACTTTTGAGACGGGAAAAATGTGGTATTTCTCCCGCTCCCGAAATCGGCTGTGGCAGAAGGGCGAGAGCTCGGGCAATGTTCAAGAAATGGTCAAAATCCGAACCGATTGCGACAGCGATGCCTTGCTGGCGACGGTGCGACAGACGGGAGTTGCCTGTCATCTGGGGAGCTACTCCTGTTTCGGCGATAAGCAATTCAGTTGGCAGGAATTGTATGAAGTGATTCGGGATCGGTTCGAGCATCCGCAGCCTGGTTCTTACACCGCCACCCTCACGGATAAAAAATTGCGGGAGAAGCTATTGGAGGAGGCCGAGGAGGTAGTCATCGCCAAAACCAGGGATGAGATCATCTGGGAAGCCGCCGATGTGCTATATTTTCTAACAACGCTGCTGGTGAAAAGCGGGGTAGCGATTGAAGAAGTGCTGAACGAATTGCGGAGGCGCAGGAGACAATGAAGATCGTACGTCGGGAAGCGTTGGATGATCGCTTTTTTGAATACCAGGAAATGGAGGCCATCGAATCCGTGCAGAAAATAATTGGGGCGGTGAAGCAGCATGGCGATGAGGCGGTGCGAAAATATACCGAGCAGTTCGATGGCGTGGCGCTGGAGCAATTTGTCGTTTCTGCAGCCGAAATCAAAACTGCCTATCAGCAGCTTGCCAGCGAAGAGATAGCGGCCATGGAGCAAGCGGCGGAAAATATCAGGCGTTTTGCTCTCAAGCAGAAAGAGCAATTGACCGATTTTGAGTTTGAAATTCAGCCAGGCGTTTTCACAGGCCAAAAGGTGATTCCCATCCAGCGAGCGGGCGTGTATGCGCCAGGCGGGAGCTATCCCTTGCCCTCGACCGTGCTCATGTGTGCGATTCCTGCCAGAGTCGCTGGCGTGGATGAGATCGTCCTCTGTTCGCCGCCGAGGCATCATGGCACAATTCACCCTGCTATTCTGGTGGCATCCGACCTCAGTGGGGTGAATACGATCTATAAAATAGGTGGGGTGCAGGCCATTGCGGCGATGGCTTATGGAACCGAGACGATCCAGCGAGTGGATAAAATCGTGGGGCCTGGCAACAAATACGTGGCATTGGCAAAGAAGCTGGTTTACGGCGCCGTGGGCATCGACTTTATCGCAGGGCCGACCGAGCTGTTGATCATTGCCGATGACCAGGCTAATCCCGAATTCATAGCCGCTGATCTATTAGGCCAGGCCGAGCACGATGTGGACGCCGTGCCGATTCTGGTAACGACTTCGATGGAGCTTGCCAGATCAGTGAACCTGGAACTGGAACGACAGCTTTCCCAATTGAATACCGCCGAAATTGCCAGACAGTCGCTGGATAATAATGGACGAATCGTCCTGGTTGACTCGTTAGGTGAGGCAATTGAAATCGCCAATCGAAAGGCGCCTGAGCATCTGGAACTGCAGGTTCACAACGCCGAGCTTTACGTTGATCGATTGCGCAACTACGGTTCGCTGTTTATTGGTTCTTATGCGGCCGAAGCGCTGGGCGATTACAGCAGCGGTTTGAATCACACCCTGCCGACCAACAACGCCGCCCGCTACACAGGCGGATTGAGCGTCAAAGATTTTTTGAAATTTCAGACCACGCTGCGGGTGACAGCCGAAGGGCTTTCCTCCATCGGGCCAGCGGCGGTACAATTGGGAACTATGGAGGGCTTGCAGGGACATGCGAGGTCGGTTGGGGTTCGGATGAAAAAAGGATGATTTGCTGGCAGAGTTTTTTTAATTAGCGGGCGAATAAAAAACCAGGTTTCATCAAGAAACCTGGTTTAAAAAAAATGATCAAATCTGTTTTTAGTTTGTTTAAATCAAACCGAATCGAGCTTACTATGTCTCTTCAAAAGATCGGAATTTTCGATCAAGAGACATCCCTTCACTTCAGCTCTTTACCATAGGAAACAAATAGCCGAATATTATTTGCCTTTGCCAATTCTCTTGCATCCAATCGAATTCGATAGCCAAATAGCAAAGGAAATATCTCTTCGCCAATTGATTTTCGAGCCAGATTTAATACTCTGATAAAATCTTTCACTTCTTTTAATGTAATATTAAATTTTGCCTCGCCGATAATGGTCAGTTTTTTGCCCGTGGTTTTCTCAATGCCTTTTCCGTAGACATTGAATTCAACCTCTTTGCCATTAAGCTTGAATGATTCCCGTCCAAGTTCTTCTACTTCAATTTGATGATATTTTTCCAAGCAGGCAGGCAAAACATCATAGGATAAATCTTCCAGTGAACCACCCATTCTATCGCTTAAGCCTCCTACCAGTCTTGCCAAGTCTTTAAGTACTGCTTCAGTTTTGAGTTGAGCATTGGCCAGTTCTTTTTGGGCAACTGTTAATTCCTCAACTCGTTTTTCGGTTCGTTTCTGTGCCTCGGCCAGTTCTTCCACTTTTATTTCGGTTCTTTTCTGTGCTTCGGCCAGTTCTTCCACTTTTATTTCGGTTCGTTTCTGTGCCTCAGCCAGTTCTTCCACTTTTATTTCGGTTCGTTTCTGTGCCTCAGCCAGTTCTTCGACTTTTATTTCAGTTCGTTTCTGAGCTTCCGCTAAATCTTTAACTACGCCGGTTAGCTCGTTAAATTCTTTTTTCGTTACAGTATTTTGAAGGTCTTCATATATCAAGGACACGATTTCAGTTATTTTCCTGGCCGCAGCCGATTCCATGGTCTCTTTTAGTTCATCATAAATTCTCAATGTGTTAATCATCTCGGTACTCCTTTTAGCACAACGAGCAAAGAAAAACGAATTTGTAGAATTTGCCTTGCCATTGTATTATATGAATTTTCAGGATCAATATCAATAAAAATTTTTTCAATGAAAAAGTGAAAGCAAGGTTTCGTTAAATGTTTCAATAAAAACGAAAGGCCAAGTTTCTTGAAGAAACCTGGCCTTTAAAAGTCTAAATTTGGGTTGATTTTCAAAATGTCTAAAAATTTTCGAGCCGTAATGATCTCGATATCGTAATATCTGCCCAAATTCAACAGGTGCGGATCGTATGAAACGACAAAATCTGCCTTTCCTTCTAAAGTTGTAGCCAAAAATTTGTCATCTTTTGGATCAGGTGATCCCAATTTTATGGGATACGATCCCTCTACAATCAAAGCACATTCATAAAGCAAGGCACAAATATCATCAATGATCTGTTCAGTTAAATGATACTTTTCAAAGATGTAGTCACGATGTAACACATCAACAATTTCATCATTTATTGAGGTGGAAGTTATTAAGTCAAATTCTTATCTTTGGCAGCACTAATAATTTTCCGTAGCGATCCTTTGAGCGAAATGACCCCGATGACAAAGATATTGGTATCAACCACTGCCCTAATTTTCTCGGTCACGAATCGCCCTCACCTCTTGAATAGCTCTGGCAACATCCGATTGGACTTGTTCTAAAGGGATGTCCTTATTTTTTTCGCCCAATAAATTTAGCGCCCGCTCAAATCGTTCCTGCCACGATGCTGGGGTTTGCTGTTCGAGTTTTTTGCGCAGCACGAGGCGTTCTTGTTCGGTTAAACCTTCAATCGCCTTTAAGAGTTGTTGAAAAGGAAGCTTGATGGTTATGGCAACTTCAGACATTTTTGTATCACCTTCTATTAGCTTCATTCCAGATTCATTCAAATTTCTTCACTGGATAAAATTACAAATAAAAAATTCTAATGTCAAGTGATAATTTTTTGATTAATCTTCATGAGAGGAAATTAAGTTGATTGAGGGAATTGGGCAGTGGTAAATGTCCAGACATGATCAGATATAATCTATATCGATGCTTAACAACGAAAACGGGTAGCTACATTTGCTGCATCTACCCGCTTCAATTTTTATTGATTGAAAATTCGAAGATTTTAAGCCGACGCTGCCATCGCAACAGCAGCTTTCTCAACCTTCTCTTTCACAGGTTTCGCCGCTTTCGGCTTTTCATCTTCGCTTAAACTTTTTTGATAAATTCCACTTCCTCTTTGGTGACTTTCTGTCGCATGTCCTCTAAAGCTTTCATTGCCGCTGCCAATTTCTAACCTTTAACAATACAGCAGGGAAATTACTCTCGTTATGTTCTGCGCTATTTGTTTTGCTTCAATGGAAACAAAGCAGATAAATCGAACTTCGGATGCAACACCTTGAGAAATTCATCAACAGGCATACAGAGAATATCATTTCTCAGCAGCCTTTCATCTCCTCGGTATAAAAACATCGTTTTGCTCTGTGGATAGTCCTGACGAAATGCTATCAATGATCTCAAATCTTCAGGACGGATGCGATTTGAGTTTTTTACCTCGATAGCAAAGATGCCGTTCTGGCCATATAGCACAAAATCTACTTCGACCCCTCCTCTGGAATGCCAGAAAAAGATTTCGTATTCATTATTTCGATAGGCATTCCAGGCGCGCAGGTGCTGGAGGATCAATCCCTCCAGGGCCACACCTTCTATTTCTTCGGGATGATCTAGCGGACCTTTGGGCCGCAAAGCACGAAAGACGCCCGTATCAAAGAAATAGAATTTTGGGTGAGAAATGAGCGCCCGCTGGGCCTTTTTCGTAAAAACGGGAAGCTTGATCGCCAGCAGGATGTCCTCGAGGATGTTGATATATCCCTCGACCACTTTGCGCTCCACGTGACATTCTCGGGCAACATTGGTGACATTCAAAATCGAACCATGCGAAAAGCTAATGGCTTCTAAGAATCGAGAGAAATCTCCAATGTTTCTCACAAGGCTCTCTAATTGAACCTCTTCTCGCATGTAGAGCGAAACATAAGTATCCAATACATCGAACGGATTTTCGGATGCAACCACAATCGGTACCAGACCATGTTGCAAAATATTTTCTAATGTTAAAATGAGTGTCAATTCCGAAACCATAAAGGGGTGCATGGTTCGGAATAATACCCGACCCGCAAGCAAGTCAATCCCTGTTCTCTTCAATTTGCGAGCACTCGAACCAGTGAGAATAAATTTTCTGTTCGATTTCTCCTCGATGAGACTATGAACAGCACTGAGAATTTCAGGAACTTTTTGAACTTCGTCCACAATGATAACATTTTTATCAGGATTGCCATGGACCAATTCAATGATGCGTTCGGGTCTGGCAGCATAAGCTCGAAAAACATCGGGCTTGAGCAGGTCTATCCATAATGCATCTGGATAATTATGCTTCAAAAATGTCGATTTGCCCGTGCCCCTGGGACCAAACAGAAAAAAACTCTGCTCTGGTGATTGAAAGAATCTTGGAATGTAAGTTTCCATTTTGCGCCTCAATTTGGAATTTGCACTTCCAAAATTACGAACTTTTCATCAGGAAATCAAGGATAAAATTCGTGGATCAAAAATATCCCCAAATCTGCAAGGTTATTTTGCAGGGTTTGCTTGCAGTGAGAAAGAGAATGAGCGAAGTTAAGACGGAGCTTTTGGGCCAAAAAATAATTCCTCCAAAGAATTTTATCTGGTAGCGTACACCCGAAGGACATCCATGAATAATGTTGCAATGGAATTTTTCACTAATGGCCTCGAAATTCCAGAGCTCTCGTTCAAACCATTAACTTATGGGGAATAAATCTTCAACGGTTGCAAGGCAGATGGTTGATTAATCACTCTCGGTTTTTAAAAACAAACGGGCAGATACAATTACTGCATCTACCCGTTCTCATTCTCGACAAAAAACTGCTGCGTAGTTTTTAAGCCGATGCTGCCATCGCAACAGCAGCTTTCTCAACCTTCTCTTTCACAGGTTTCGCCGCTTTCGGCTTCTCATCTTCGCTCAAAACTTTCATCGTGTATTCCACCTCCTCTTTGGTGACCTTCTGCCGCATCTCCTCAACAGCCTTCATCACCGTCGCCCATTTCTGACCTTCGGCGGCGCTGACCCATTCGAGTTGCAAACGTTCGGGTCGAATGCCGAGTTTTTCTAACTTATCCCATAATTTCTCTACCCTTTTCTGGGTCCAGCGGTTGGCGTCGATGTAATGGCAGTCGGCAAAGTGGCAGCCCGAGACCAGCACAATCGGTGCGCCCAATTTGAACGCATGAAGGACGAATTTGTCTTTCACCCGACCGCTGCACATGGTGCGGATAATGCGAGCATTGGGTGGAAATTGCAGTCGGGAGAGTCCTGCCAGATCAGCACCTGCGTATGAGCACCAGTTGCAGGCAAACGTCACGATTTTATCCATCGGATTTTCAGACAAAATCGCTTCGATCTGGGCGTACATTTGCCGATCAGTGAAATGCTGCATGGTAATGGCGTCGAAGCGGCATTCGGCGCTGCAGGTGCCACAGCCTTTGCAGGAGGCTTCGATGACTCGGGCTGGCGTTTTGGCGCCTTTTTCAAACACAATAGCATTGAAAGGACAAACGTCAGCGCAGATGCCACATAGCTTGCATTTTGCCTCATCAACAACAGCAGTGATCGCTTCGATCTTAATTTTTCCCGCTGAAAGCAACGTCCCTGCTCGTGCTGCTGCTGCACTGGCCTGGGTGACACTGTCCTTCACATCCTTGGGATATTCAGCGCAGCCCGCAAAATAGACGCCGCCTGTGGGGGCATCCACGGGTTTCAGCTTGGGGTGCGATTCCAGGTAAAATCCATCCGAGGTGCTGGAGAGGCTGAAAAATTTCTTGATGATCTCATTATCCTGGCGAGGAATTACACCGACTGATAGCACCACCATGTCCAGTTCGTGCTGTTCGACCTTGCGAGTCGTGGTGTTTTCAACGGTCAATCTCAAATTCTTGGTCTTCGGATCTTCCTCGATTTCGCCAGGAATGCCCCGAATGTACATCACACCCGCCTCTTTGCTGCGCATGAAAAGGTCTTCAAAACCCTTGCCGAACGCCCGAATGTCCATATAAAAGACTTTCACCTCGACATCGGGATAATGATCTTTTAGGAGCAATGAGTCTTTAATCGTGTTCATGCAGCAGATGTTGCTGCAATAGGGATTGCCTCGCTCGGGATCTTGCGTTCGAGAGCCGACACACTGGATAAAGCCGATTCGCTTGGGTGTCTGATGATCTGTCGGACGAATAAAGTGACCTTTGGTGGGTCCTTCAGAACAGATTAACCGCTCGAATTCCATGCTGGTAATGACGTTCTCGAATCGGGTATAACCGTAATCATCCAATTTGGTGGGATCGTACACATCCATGCCCGTAGCGACAATCACAGCGCCGACTTTGATATCGACCAATTCATCGGTCATATCATAGTCGATGCACTTTTTATCGCACGCCTCGTAGCATTTGCCGCAGGCGATGGGATTGTTGCCCAGGCAATGATTCATATCCAGAATATAGGAGGACGGCACAGCTTGTGGAAATGGAATATGAATGGCTTTGCGCAGTGACAAACCCATCTGAAATTCATTGGGCACAACAATGGGGCAGACCTTAGCGCATTCCCCGCAGGCGGTACAATCTTTCTCCCGAACGTAGCGGGCTTTCTTCCGAATCCTGACATTGAAATTGCCGATGTAGCCCGTCACATTTTCGATCTCGCTATAGGTGAACAACTTGATCCGTGGATGTCGACCGACATCCATCATTTTCGGCCCGAGAATTCATATCGAGCAGTCCATGGTGGGGTAGGTCTTATCGAGCTGCGCCATAATCCCACCGATGGATGGTTGTCGTTCCACCAGATAGACTTGATAGCCCGTATCGGCCAGATCGAGCGCCGCTTCGATGCCTGCCACGCCACCGCCGATGACCAGCGCCTTGCGCTCCACAGGCACTTCCATTTCATGCTGAGCGGAAAGATGTCGAGCACGCGCCACCGATATTTTTACAATATCCTTGGCCTTTTGAGTCGCTGCCTCCCTGTCGTAAAGATGAACCCAGCTACAGTGCTCTCTGATGTTGGCCATCTCGAACAGGTAGGGATTTAAGCCCACTTCAGCCACGCAGTTCCGAAAGGTTGGCTCGTGCATCCGAGGCGTACAGGATGCCACCACCACTCGATTGAGCTTATGCTCGACAATATTGCGTTTGATCTCCTGTTGTCCAGGATCAGCGCAGGTGTAGCGATTAACGCAGGAGAACACCACATCGGGCAGCGTAGCCGCATAATCGCTCACGGCTTTGCAATCCACCGAGCCAGCGATGTTCAGCCCGCACTCGCAGACAAACACCCCGATTCTCAGGTTATCAGATTCCGTCATGAATTCTGCCATGGTCTGTCCTTTGAGAATTGATCATTAATTAATTTTATTTTCTTCCAGGTAATTTTCTATTCTTTGAATAAATCTCTCCGCTTGTTTAACTCTAAGATCAGCTCGATCTTTGCCTATTTCAATATCCGCCGCATAATCAGCAATTTCTCTATCTTCATATTCAGCCGTGAGGATTTTCGAAAATTCTTTTTCGATTTTTCCGCTCTTGATAAGATAGAGTCCAAATAGCCTTCGCACCGCATCATGAGATTCTGGTTCAATCCCCAAAGTTGCCAGAGCAGCTTTTGCTGCATGAAGCACGGCATAATATGTCCGTGAAACACAATCTTCATACAATTCTTCTTCGAATAGCTTATTTGCTGCCAGTAGCGCTTTTTTTGCCCGAGCTAATTCTTGTTCGTACTGTTGAGCTTCCACACTGAAATTCCATCACGGATGACATTTTTAATAAATGGAGTTTGTGCATCATATAAATATTTATAACGTTTCTGACTCATGACTTTTGGAGAGATACAAACATCCATTTCAAGCAGGATGTCAGTGGCAATATCGTAAACTATATCACAAACGCGCCAATCATCAGAAGCGACAATGATCAGTACATCAATATCTGAATCCCTCCTGGCATCACCACGAGCTCTGGAGCCGAACAATTTGACTTCGATCAAATCATCTTTGAACTCTTTTTCCAGAGCAGCTTGAAATTGCTGTAAGGCTAATTGTTCTTTTTTGTTTAGTTCCATTATAATAGTTTTTATTTTTGTAGCTCTATTGTATCGAACAATTCATATTATGAAATTCGATTTGTAATAAGTGTAAATTTTCATTTTTTTCGGCCAAAGCAGATTCAGTTTCCTCAGCCAATTTTTGCTGCAACCAAAGTTTCACCAGGTTTTCTGCTTTTATTCCTCGTCGCTGTGCTTGCTTCTCCATAGTAGAAATTAAATTTAATTCAATCGGAACTGCACAGGAAATTTCAAATTCGCCATCAGGTATGTTTAAATCATCGAACTCTGTAAAATCATGTGTGTCCCAGAATTCTCCCATCTTCTCAAGGAAATCTGCTTGGGAAATGCTGCTTAATTTATTTTTTGCCATAAGTTATTCGTTCATTTTTTTACAGGAATGAAGTTTGAAAAATATGAATCATTTTGCTACTGTTAAAAATCGATACGTTTCAATTCGACAACCTGTAATTGACGAGCGTTTATAATAACTCTCTAAATTCTTCAATCGTCAAGTCCGCATCCTGCAAAATATTTTTTAAAACCTTTGGATGAAGCACCTTGCTTAAATGATGAGGAACGGTTACTTTTGCCTTGCCAGAAAAAACCCCGCTCGTTCAAGAGCCCGAATCGCATCTCCAGCAGTTATCCTTGGCAGTTTGTCGGTCATATTGCTACCTCTAAAGAAGTTAGACTGACTGATTCAGGGAGCAATATCTTCTCTCCATTTGCGATTCGGTCTTCAATGTGTAGCTGAATCGCATCTTTGATATTCTCCAGAGTTTCTTCATACGTATCGCCTTGCGTATAACATCCTTGAAGCTCTGGACAATAGGCAAAATATCCATCCTTGTCTTTTTCTATGATTACAGAAAAATGATAGGTTTTCATAAGAATTCCTTTCAGATTACACCAATTCGGTAGACACTGTTTGCCGAATTACTATTATCTCAGATTCGTCAGGCATTGCCTGACGAATTGAAACATGTAATAAATTTGCCTAGCACTTTAGCAATCGAACAGGACTTTCTCAATTTATGAACTGGTATATAAAAGTCAACAAAAAAATTCAAACTTTTTAATTCAAAATTTATATTAACAGTGAGCTTTATTTAATATATTGA